>OGOP01001737.1_pt1 | contig 14513 bp, 12 predicted proteins | sample 1552591 | NCBI WGS metagenome assembly OGOP01 (sample SAMEA2580120, study PRJEB22360) | human gut metagenome | biome: human gut; feature: human-associated habitat; material: faeces | place: Denmark | collected 2008/2010 | reverse complement strand
AGGGAAAAGTACATTTGTTCTATCAGTTCTATCCATATAAAACAGAATGGGGACCGATGCACTGGGGGCATCAGGTGACCGAAGATCTGCTAAAATGGGAAGCATATCCGGTAGCTATGGCACCTGATCAGGATTATGATCACATAGGATGTTTCTCGGGAAGTGCAGTAGAAGCTGATGGAAAGCATGTGCTGCTTTATACAGGAGTAAGCCAGAAAGACGGAAAAGAAATCCAGAATCAGTGTATTGCCATTGGAGATGGGAAGACTTATGAAAAATGGCAGGATAATCCAGTTATAAAAGGAGATATCATGCCGGAGAAATTTGACAGAAAAGACTTCCGTGATCCGAAAATATGGAAAAAGAATGGCAGATATTATTGCGTTGTAGGCAATCGCTATGAGGAAAATTGTGGGCAAATAGTCTTATTTAGCAGTGCGGACTATAAAAACTGGCGGTATGAAAAAGTCCTTTTGAGAAATGACGGAAAGAATGGAGATATGTTAGAGTGTCCGGATTATCTGGAAGTAGACGGGTATCCTGTAATCATTTGTTCTCCGCAGAATATGCATGCGCAAAAGTACGAATTTCATAACGGTCATAATTCCATTTATATTATTGGAGATGCAGAAAAAGAAATATCGGATTTTGCATGGGAGAAAAAGAGAAACCTAGATTATGGACTGGACTTTTATGCACCACAGACAACAGAGCTTCCGGATGGCAGGCGGATCATGGTCGCATGGATGAAGTCGTGGGATGCACGTGTCATGACAAAAGGACAGAAATGGCAGGGAATGATGACACTCCCAAGAGAATTAAAAATCAAAGATGGGAAAATCTGGCAAAGTCCGGTGAGAGAACTGGAAAAGTATAAGAAAAATCCAACCATCTATACAGAACAGAAAATTAGCGGACAGATGTCTTTGGATGGTATCAATGGCCGGGTGATTGACATGACGGTAGAACTTACGAATGTAGAAGGCCGGGAGTTCAAGGTAGATGTGGCACATAATGAAGAATATACAACAACATTTACATATTATCCGGAAAAACATCAGATTGAAATTGACCGGACCTACAGTGGTGTAAATGCAGATGTTGTCTGTGTGAGAAAGATAGAAATTGCGGAAAAACATCATGCGCCGAAACTACATTTTATCATGGACAGATATTCTGTAGAATTATTTATTAATGATGGAGAGCAGACGGCAAGTGTGGTCATTCCTACACCATTGGAAGCAAATGAAATTATATTTACTAGTGATGAAGCGGCAACCGTTAATATTGAAAAATATGAGATAACATTCAATTAGAAGAGATAGTTTCTCATTCACCGATTGATGTCCCCGTGCATATCTTAATACAGATAGAACCGCCAAGGAGCAATCAGGATTATGGAGAACAAATTACCGTTCTATATGGCTTATCCGGTTCCGTTGCTGTATAATGATGACCGGAATGCGAGAAGAGACTATGACTATATGAAAAGCATTTACCCGGATACGGCGAAGAGAGTACTTCCTTATATGGAAGAGGAATGTGACAGAATGGAATATGACGGAAGCATGATGTATGATGAATATCCGGACCGCCTGCAGCTTCGTCTGATGTGCCGCAGGATCTATGATAAGGCGGAGAAGGAAGAAGAGAACCCGGGTGCCTGGCTTATGGATCTGATCGAGGTTATGACATATCAGGAACTTTGCAGGAGACGTGTGGAACATAGAGAGATACGTAAAAAAATATATTGATCTACAAGAGGGCATCTGGAAAAAAACTTCCACTTCGCCCTCTTGTGTGTTATACTGTGCGGTGATAAATGAATGTTTTCAGATGAAAAAGTCAGAACATAACATACAGGGGGGCACATCATGGCAGATAATAACATTATTTTTATCGGAATGCCGGCAGTCGGGAAAAGTACAGTTGGTGTGGTAATTGCAAAGAGACTGGGATACAAATTTGTAGACACAGATATTCTGATTCAGGAATCAGAAGGGAAACTTCTGAAAGATATTATTGCTGACGTTGGACCGGATGGCTTCCTGAAAGTAGAAGACCGGGTAAATGCACAGGTGAAAGCGGAACGTACCGTTATCTCGCCAGGAGGCAGCGTAGTATATTGTGAAAATGCGATGAAACATTATAAAGAAATCGGCAAAGTCGTATATTTACAGGCATCCTTTGAGACAATAAACAGCAGACTTAAAAATGCCAAAGGCCGTGGAGTGGTATTGCGTGACGGACAGACGCTCAAAGATCTGTATGATGAAAGAGTAAAGCTTTTTGAAAAGTATGCAGATATTACAGTGTGTGAAGATAATCAGAAGCTGGAAGATACGATTGAATCGGTATTAGATGCATTAGGGGAGTAAAAGTGCACAAGTATAGATAGAACAATTGGAATATGTTACAATAAAATTACATAACTGTAAAAAATATTTTACAATTGGAAAATTTGTGCTATAATAGGCGCGAACCCTTTTGGGGTTATATTGTGATGCAGAAATTTATGCACGAATTTTAGAAAAATTAGATTTAGAGATATTTAGAATTAGATAATTGAAACAGATTTGCAGAAAGATAGAATAGCAGATTAAGAATAGATTTATTGTAGATAGAGATTTATATAAATATTAATGAGGTGTAATTGATGGAACAGTATATTATTAAGGGTGGCAATCCGCTGGTCGGCGAAGTCGAGATCGGTGGAGCAAAGAATGCAGCATTAGGAATTCTGGCAGCTGCCATTATGACTGATGGAGAATGTTTAATTGATAATATGCCGAATGTTAGAGATACCAATGTTCTTTTACAGGCAATGGAAGGCATTGGAGCAACGATTGACCGTAAGGGAGATAATGAAGTTGTAATCAGTGGAAAGAATATCGATTCTACTGGAGACTTAATTGTAGATAATGAATATATTAGAAAAATCAGAGCTTCCTATTATTTAATTGGAGCTTTACTTGGTAAGTATAGAAAAGCACAGGTTGTTCTTCCGGGAGGATGTGATATCGGAAGTCGTCCAATCGACCAGCACATTAAGGGATTCCGTGCACTTGGTGCGGAAGTTAAGATTGAACATGGCATGATTATCGCACAGGCAGAACAGCTTGTTGGAAACCGCATTTACTTAGATGTGGTTTCCGTTGGTGCAACAATTAATATTATGATGGCAGCATCACTCGCACAGGGTAATACTGTAATTGAGAATGCTGCAAAAGAGCCGCATATCGTGGATGTTGCGAACTTCTTAAACAGCATGGGAGCCAATATTCGCGGTGCTGGAACTGATGTTATCCGTATCAAAGGTGTAGAGAAGTTCCACGATACAGAATATTCTGTAATTCCAGACCAGATTGAGGCTGGAACTTTCATGATGGCAGCGGCAGCTACCAGAGGAGATGTTCTGATTAAGAACGTAATTCCTAAACATTTAGAGACAATTTCTGCGAAGTTAATAGAGATTGGAGCAGAGATTGAAGAGTCTGATGATGCAGTAAGAGTTGTGGCAGCGCAGCGTCTGCGTCACACACAGATCAAGACACTTCCATATCCGGGATTTCCTACAGATATGCAGCCACAGATGGCAATTACACTGGGGCTTTCTACAGGTACAAGTACGATTACAGAAAGTATTTTTGAGAATCGTTTTCGCTATGTAGAAGAGCTTCGTCGTATGGGAGCCAATATTAAGATGGTAGAAGGCAACACTGCGATTATTCACGGTGTTGAGAAGTATACAGGTGCATCAGTAGCAGCACCAGACCTTCGTGCAGGAGCAGCTCTTGTTATCGCAGGACTTGCAGCCGAAGGATATACAACGGTAACTCAGATTGGTTATATTCAGAGAGGATATGAGAGATTCGATGAGAAGCTCCGTGCTCTTGGGGGATTGATTGAGAAGGTTGATTCCGAGAAAGAAACCAATAAATTTATTTATAAAACAGGTACTGTAAATTAAGAATTGGAGATGAAAAGTATAATGGAAAGAAGATTATTTACATCAGAATCTGTAACAGAAGGACATCCGGATAAGATGTGTGACCAGGTTTCTGATGCTATACTTGATGCATTAATGGAAAAAGACCCTATGAGCCGCGTTGCCTGCGAGACAGCAATGACAACAGGCCTTGTACTTGTTATGGGAGAAGTAACAACAAGTGCATATGTGGACATTCAGAAGCTTGTCCGTGATACAATCAAAGAGATTGGATATACAAGGGGTAAATATGGTTTTGACGCAGATACATGCGGTGTTATGGTTGCTTTAGATGAGCAGTCTTCCGATATTGCTATGGGTGTTGATAAAGCACTTGAAGCAAGAGAGAACAAGATGAGCGATGAAGAATTAGAAGCAATCGGAGCTGGAGACCAGGGTATGATGTTCGGTTACGCCAGCAACGAGACAGAAGAGTATATGCCATATCCTATCGCATTAGCTCACAAGTTATCCAGACAGCTCACAAAGGTTCGTAAAGACGGAACTCTGTCTTACTTAAGACCAGACGGAAAGACACAGGTTACTGTAGAATATGACGAGAATGGTAAACCAGACCGTCTTGATGCGGTTGTTCTTTCTACACAGCATGATCCTGAAGTCACACAGGAACAGATTCATGAAGATATTAAGAAATACGTTTTTGATGCAATTCTTCCACAAGATATGGTTGACGAGAATACAAAGTTCTTCATTAACCCTACAGGAAGATTCGTAATCGGTGGACCACACGGAGACAGTGGATTAACAGGAAGAAAGATTATCGTAGATACTTATGGTGGATATGCACGTCACGGCGGCGGAGCATTCTCAGGCAAGGACTGCACAAAGGTAGACCGTTCTGCTGCTTACGCTGCAAGATATGTAGCTAAGAACATCGTAGCAGCCGGACTCGCAGATAAATGTGAGATTCAGTTATCCTACGCAATCGGTGTAGCACAGCCTACATCTATCATGGTAGATACTTTCGGAACAGGGAAGATTGCAGAAGATAAACTCGTAGATATGGTTCGCGAGAACTTTGATTTAAGACCAGCAGGAATCATTAAGATGCTTGATTTAAGAAGGCCAATCTATAAGCAGACAGCAGCTTATGGTCATTTTGGAAGAAATGATCTTGATCTCCCATGGGAGAAGCTTGATAAAGCAGAGACTCTTAAGAAGTATCTGTAAGATGCTAATCTGCTAAGCTAAGGCAAAGGAGATAGGCTCTTTTTGAGGGCTAACTTTGGCTGCTGGAGGGAAATCAGAAGTTTGGGAGATACATGGTTAGCTGCACTACTTTAAGGCAAGTGGGAGAGTTATTTTTCGACGGATTGTAGGGATTAGATGGAACATTAGCTGTAAGAAACTTTTGCCGGATTGCTCAAAGAAATTAAAAAAAGAAGGGGTTGTTCTAAGCTTGAATTTTGTGACTTTGTGCTGTGAAATTCTGACTGTAACCTTGCGAGCTCGTTTTCGAGCAAGGTTGTTTTATCAGGCAGAATGGAACGTTTAGCACAACGGAACAAAATCAAGCTTAGAATAACCCCTTCTTTTCTAAATCCTTCTGGCAAGCCGGTCACACTTTCTCCACTACAGTGACGTCTGTTTACCCGCAAATCCAAAATTGCATGTTAAAAAATAATCAATTTTTTCAAAAAATCTATTTACGAATGTCTTTGAAAATGATATAGTGTGGTAGTAATTTTATGGATGGTATTCAAAGCGAAACCATACCCCCATGTAACTGGCAGATATTGAGCTTATATCTTTAGGAATAAGACTCGGAGTATCACCGTGCGAAAGGCAGGGTGATGAATTATGAGAACAGGAATTATAGGTGCAGGGAAAGTTGGGTGTTCCCTTGGTAAGTATTTCAGATTAAATAATCTGAAAGTAACAGGATATTACGATGTGAATGAGAATCTTGCGAAAGAGGCGGCGACTTTTACAGAGACGACCTTTATAGAAGATTTGGAGACAATTGTAAAGATAAGTGATACTCTGTTTCTTACTGTTCCTGATGATTTGATTACCACAGTGTGGAATCAGATGAAAGATATGTCCCTTGAGGGAAAGTTTATATGTCATTGCAGTGGTGCTTTATCAGCCGGAGATGCATTTCCCGGAATTGATAAGTGTGGTGCTTTCGGATATTCTGTCCATCCGCTCTTTGCAGTCAGCGATAAATACAATTCTTACAAAGAGCTATCACATGCGTATTTTGTAATAGAAGGCGATGAGAAGCATCGGGAAGAAATCGCCGGGATTTTTAATAATCTTGGAAATGAGGTGCGTTATATAGCAGCAAAGGATAAAGTGAAATATCATTGTGCTGCCGCCGTATGCAGTAATCATGTGGTTGCACTGATACAGGAAAGTCTTGATCTGATGCAGGAGTGTGGGTTTGATGAAGAGAGTGCGCTTAAGGCATTAGCTCCAATTATGCTTGGAAATATGCAGCATATTGCAGAGCGTGGAACTGTAAATAGTCTCACTGGTCCGGTGGAAAGAGCCGATGTAAAGACCGTGGAAAAGCATTTGAACTGTCTGGATGAGAAACAGCAAATGATTTATCGCCTTTTGTCAGAAGTTCTTATTTCCATAGGAGAAAAGAAAAATCCGGGCAGAGATTATGGAAGGCTAAAACACATTCTCGGAAATGAGTAAGACTGTCTGACCACAAATCATTTCGCGATTTTATCAGATGATGATTTGATGAAGCGAAGATTTTGTGTGAGGGTTGCATGACAACAACATAGGGACAGCGAATCAGGAGGTATATAATGAAGAACACGGTAACAACTTTTCAGGCAATGAAAGATAAAGGTGAAAAGATTTCTATGCTGACAGCATACGATTATTCCACAGCAAAGTTAGAAGATGCTGCAGGAATTAACGGAATCTTAGTTGGAGATTCCCTCGGAAATGTTGTTTTAGGATATGATACTACAATCCCAGTAACAGTAGAAGATATGATTCATCATGGAGCTGCTGTTGCAAGAGGAGCAAAGAATTCTTTAGTAGTAGTAGATATGCCTTTCCTTTCTTATCAGACTTCTGTTTATGATGCAGTTGTAAATGCCGGAAAGATTATGAAAGAGACACAGTGTGACTGTGTGAAGTTAGAGGGTGGAAAAAGTGTGTGTCCACAGATTAAGGCAATCACTGATGCTTCTATTCCAGTAATGGCACATCTTGGACTCACTCCACAGTCCGTCAATGCATTTGGTGGATTTAAAGTACAGGGTAAAACTGTAGAGGCAGCACAGCAGCTTATTGAAGACGCAAAGGCAGTAGAAGAAGCAGGAGCATTTGCTGTTGTTTTAGAATGTGTTCCAGCCAAACTTGCCCGCAAGGTAACAGAGGCGTTACATATTCCTACGATTGGAATCGGAGCAGGAGAGGGCTGCGATGGACAGATTCTTGTCTATGCAGATATGCTCTCTATGTTTTCTGATTTTACACCGAAGTTTGTACGAAGCTTTGCAAATGTAGGGGAGATTATGTCACAGGCATTCAAAGATTATGATGCCGCAGTAAAGGACAGCTCCTTCCCGGCACAGGAACATACATTTAAGATTGCTGATGAAGTGTTAGATAAGCTTTATTAATGCTGGATTAATAAATCTGATATTTTCGATTTGAAAATCGTTTTAGTATGGGATGCTAGAGCGTGTTTGAAAAATCATTCCAGCAATCTGCACACCCCAATTTGCGGTATATTTTGCCTTCATTCGGTTGCCGTAGCCCACTACGCCGCCCTCATTCAGGCGAAATCTCCCGCAAATTGTGATGCACATCTTGCAGAAAGCATTTTTCAAACACGCTCTAGAATCAGGCATTATAAATATATAAAAGAAGGATAATAAGATTATGGAAAAAGTATATACAGTAAAAGAAGTAAGAGAGCAGGTAAAAGCATGGAGAAGAGAGGGCCTTACCGTTGGTCTTGTCCCTACAATGGGATATCTTCACGAAGGACATGCAAGCTTAATCAAAAAAGCAGTAGAGCAGAATGATAAAGTTGTTGTCAGTGTATTTTTAAATCCTACACAGTTTGGACCAACAGAAGACTTAGAAGCTTATCCAAGAGATTTCGAGGCAGACTGTAAGCTTTGTGAATCTATTGGAGCAGCTATGGTATTTCACCCAGAACCATCTGAAATGTATGCACCAGATTTTTGTACATGGGTGGATATGGATGTTCTTTCTAAGACATTATGTGGAAAGAGCAGACCAATTCATTTCAGAGGAGTATGTACCGTTGTAAGTAAACTCTTTAATATCGTAACACCGGACCGTGCTTATTTTGGACAGAAAGATGCACAGCAGCTTGCTATCATCCGTCGTATGGTAAGAGACTTAAATATGGATATCGAAATTGTTGGATGTCCAATCGTGCGTGAAGAAGATGGTCTGGCAAAGAGTTCAAGAAATACTTATTTAAATGAAGAGGAAAGAAAGGCAGCACTCATTTTAAGTAAAGCTGTATTCCTCGGTAAAAAAATGGTAGAAGATGGAGAGACATCTGCAGCAGCAGTAAAAGAAGCAATGATTAAGAAGATTGAGTCTGAGCCAATGGCTAAGATTGATTATGTGGAGGCAGTAGACGGATTATCCATGCAGCCTGTAGAAGAAATCAAAGCCCCAGTATTAGTAGCTATGGCCGTTTATATTGGAAAGACAAGACTCATCGATAACTTTATCGTAGAGTAACAAGTGGATTAAAGAATATTTCAAGCACACGCAGAGTTATTCAGAGCTAAGTAGTTTATATCGAAAATGAATATAAATTAAAATTCAGGTAGCTTTGAATAATGATTTATTTAATATTTTGTAATTAAGAAGACATAGAGATTTTTCGGAGGAATAGATACAATGCAGATTACAATGTTACAGGGAAAGATTCACAGAGCAACTGTTACTCAGGCTGAACTTGATTATGTTGGAAGCATCACAGTAGATGAGGATTTACTTGACGCGGCCGGTATCAGAGAATACCAGATGGTTCAGATTGTAGATGTAAATAATGGAAACCGTTTTGAGACATACACAATTGCCGGCGAAAGAGGCAGCGGCGTTATGTGTTTAAATGGTGCCGCAGCAAGATGTGCCAGTGTAAATGATAAGATTATCCTCATGGCTTATGCACAGATGACTCCAGAAGAAGCCAAAGAAAATAAACCAAATGTTGTATTTGTAAATGATGAGAATAAAATCAGCCGTGTTACAAATTATGAAAGACATGGGCGTTTATTCGACATGGAGAGGTTAGGATAAAAAATGTTAAAAGGAAAAACCGTCGTTTTAGGAGTAACTGGAAGTATTGCCGCTTATAAAATTGCAAATCTTGCAAGTATGCTCGTAAAACAGCACTGTGATGTGCATGTGATTATGACAAAAAACGCAACGAACTTTATCAATCCGATTGCATTTGAGACATTGACAAATAATAAATGTCTCGTAGATACATTTGACAGAAATTTTCAGTTTCATGTAGCACATGTGTCTGTGGCACAGAAAGCAGATGTGATGATGATCGCACCAGCTTCCGCCAATATTATTGCCAAGCTTGCTCATGGAATTGCAGATGATATGTTAAGCACAACAGCCTTAGCCTGCAGTGCAAAGAAAATCGTATCTCCTGCAATGAATGTGCATATGTTTGAAAATCCGATTGTACAGGATAATTTAAACATATTGAAGAAATACGATATGGAAGTGGTAGAGCCTGCAGTTGGTTATCTTGCATGCGGAGATACAGGGGCAGGAAAGATGCCAGATCCGGAAGTTTTGTATGAATATATCATAAAGGAAATTGCCTGTGAAAAAGATTTAAAGGGCAAAAAGATTATGGTAACTGCCGGTCCGACGCAGGAAGCTATTGACCCTGTCCGCTACATCACAAATCACTCTACAGGAAAGATGGGATATGCCATCGCAAAAAGAGCAATGCTCCGCGGAGCGGACGTAACACTTGTCTCCGGTCCCGTTGCACTCGATCCAGTTCCATTTGTGAAAATGGTTCCTGTAACTACGGCACAGGATATGTTTGAAGCAGTCAGCGGCGGTTTTCCAGAGCAGGATATCCTCATTAAAGCAGCAGCAGTAGCAGACTATCGTCCGTCTAATGTCAGCGATGAGAAGGTAAAAAAGAGAGATGGAGATATGGCGATCGCTCTCGAAAGAACAACCGATATACTTGGCTATGTCGGAGAGCATAAGAAGCCAGAACAGATTATTTGCGGATTTTCCATGGAAACACAAAATATGCTTGAAAATTCCCGAAAAAAATTAAAGAAAAAACATCTTGATATGATTGTAGCTAACAATTTGAAAGAGCAGGGGGCTGGATTTGGAACAGATACCAACAGGGTTACAATCATTTCAGAAAAAGAAGAAAAAAATCTCGAACTCATGTCCAAAGAGGAAGTAGCAGATGAGATTTTAAACTATATTCTTGAGATGAAGTAGACTTTTGGCAGACAGACGAACTCTGAATCCTTTATCAATAGTATCTGTGACTTTAGCCGCGGGTGTTAAATACTCGCTTTCGCACTCGTGTTCAACACTTGCTCCCAGGCCACGGATACTATTGATAAAGGATTCAGAGTTCTGTCTTCTGGGGGGATTCAGAAAACCTATCGGTAGTTTTCTACTTGCTCTGGAGAGTGGGGAAGAATGTAGTTTTTTGGTAGGATTTGAGGGAGAGAGCTGGAGAGTTTGGCTGGATTCAAGTTATCTATAGAGTAGAAAAAGATTAAAAAACTAAAAACTTACTATTTAATAGAAACCCCTCCTGAGAATCCCCAAATCCTCCCCCCTATTTTATAAAATTTAGTTTGCCAAAGTCAGAAAACAAAAAAATCATATCCTAGAAAATGTGGCCTGGGAGCAAGTGTTGGATGCGAGCGTGTAAGCGAACATTCAACACGCCACGACGAAAGTCACATTTTCTAGGATATGATTTTCCTGTTTTCGTCTCCCAAACCTAAAAATTTTATAAAATATTTGTTAAATATTGTTTAGTTTTTGAAAAGTTGTGTTTTAAAAATCAATTTATGTTATAATCGTATTACAATAAAGTAAATAAAAGAGTATTGTCGGGGAAGGCAGCATAATTGGGATTTTCTATTATCAAAAGTTATAGAAGACCACAAATACTGTGTGGGCGAAAAGTACTCCTGTTGCAGGCAGGCTTTCTTTCACATAAGAGTTACAAGAAAGTCAGCAAAGAATGGAGAGGTGTTTATGAAGCATATTTTGATAATAGAGGATGAAAGAGCTGTTGCGGAATTAGAAAGAGATTATTTGGAGATTAATTCTTTTAAAGTATCTATTGAAGAAACGGGTGAGGGCGGATTACAAAGAGCGTTGAAAGGAGATATTGATCTTATTATATTGGATTTGATGCTTCCTGATATGGATGGATTTGAGATATGCCGGGAGCTTCGCCATAGAATAGATATACCAATTCTTATTGTTTCCGCAAAGAAAAGTGATATTGATAAGATAAGAGGATTGGGCATTGGAGCAGATGATTATATTACGAAGCCATTTAGTCCGAACGAACTGGTTGCAAGGGTAAAAGCACATTTAAATCGCTATATCAGACTCACCAGGAAACGTATTGATGTAAATGAATATATAGAATACCCAGGATTGAAAATTGATAAAAGTGCCCGTAGAGTCTTCGTAAATGAAGAAGAAAGATTTTTTACTACTAAGGAATTTGATCTTCTTACTTATCTCGCAACACATCCAAACCATGTATTTTCCAAAGATGAATTATTCAGTGCAGTGTGGGGAATGGATTCAATGGGTGAGATTGCGACAGTAACAGTTCATATTAAAAAGATACGAAAGAAAACAGAGAATGCAAATGTAAAGTCCGGATATATTGAAACGGTCTGGGGATCAGGTTATCGTTTTAGAGTTATTGACAGTGATGTAAGTGGAGAAAGAGAAAGTATTGTAGATGCCATTTGATTTTAAGAATCTGAATAAGTATAATAGAGGAGATAAAAGACTGAAGTAATAGAGGAGTAGTAAAGAATATATGGTAAAGAAAAAGAGAGTTCCGATTGTATTTGAAGACGATGCAGTAATTGTATGTGAAAAACCTGCAGGTATGCCGGTACAGAGCGATCATACAAGAGATATGGATGTGCTTACAATACTAAAGCATCATATTTTTGAGGAGCAAAATAGTGAGGAAGAACCATATCTTGCCGTTGTTCACCGTCTGGACAGACCAGTAGGTGGATTAATGGTTCTTGCTAAGACAAAAGAGGCTGCTGCAAATCTTAGCGAACAGATTCAAAATTTTGAATTTGAAAAAAACTACCAGGCAGTTGTGTGTGGAAATCTTAGAGAGGACTTTGGAACTTTTGAAGATTATCTCCTGAAAAATGGAAAGACAAATAAAACAGAAGTAGTGAAAGCAGGAACACCGGGAGCCAGGAAAGCAGAACTGGATTATGAATTGATTGACTGTATTGAGACAAAAGAAGGAGTGCTTACATGGATCCTTGTCATTCTTCATACAGGCCGTCATCACCAGATTCGAGTACAGTTTGCTTCTCGTGGACTTGGACTTTATGGCGATACAAAATATAATTCAAAGTTCCAGAAAACGAAAAAGAAATATACAGAGATTGGATTATATTCTACAAGGATATCCTTTAATCATCCGGTAACTGGGGAGAGAATGACATTTAAGATAGAACCATCAGGAGAAGCATTTGAGAAGATGGATGTAGAAGCATTTTAAAAAATAGCACTGCCAGCTATTTATTGGTGGTGCTATTTTTGTATACATATTTATGTATATTTTCTCGCTTTATATAGTCATATTCTTGACAAATCAAGGGAGTTATTTTACAATAAAAAACAGACTGACAGTGCGGATTGTTGCGGGAATTGAAGCAGCAATCCTTTATCTTTGTATCATAAAAAATATGTTAGATATCATGTTATATAAGAAGAAAGGAAATATTATGGCTAAGGAAAAGAAGCTTGTAGAAGCAATCACTCCAATGGATAAAGATTTTACCCAGTGGTATACAGATGTAGTAACAAAGGCAGAGTTAATTTCTTATTCTAACGTAAGAGGATGCATGATCATCCGCCCAAGAGGATATGCAATCTGGGAGAATATCCAGAAGCAGTTAGATGCAAGATTTAAAGAGACAGGGGTAGAGAACGTATATCTTCCAATGTTAATTCCTGAGAGTCTTTTACAGAAAGAAAAAGATCATGTAGAAGGTTTTGCACCAGAAGTAGCATGGGTAACTCATGGTGGAGAAGAGAAACTTGCAGAAAGACTTTGTGTACGTCCTACATCAGAGACCTTATTCTGCGACCATGTAAAGGACATCGTACATTCTTATCGTGACCTTCCAGTTGTATACAATCAGTGGTGCTCCGTACTTCGCTGGGAAAAGACAACTCGTCCATTCCTTCGTTCTTCTGAGTTCTTATGGCAGGAAGGACATACTTTCCACGCAACAGCAGAGGAAGCAAAAGAAAGAACAGAGCAGATGCTCAACGTATACGCAGATTTCTGTGAGCAGGTTTTAGCGATTCCATTAGTAAAAGGAAGAAAGACAGAAAAAGAAAAATTTGCCGGTGCAGAAGCTACTTACACAATTGAGGCATTAATGCATGACTGTAAGGCATTACAGTCCGGTACAAGCCACAACTTTGGTAACGGATTTGCAAAGGCTTTTGGTATTGAGTATACAAATAAAGAGAATAAACTTTCTCCTGTATACGAGACTTCATGGGGAATGTCCACTCGTATCATCGGTGCGATCATCATGGTACACGGTGATGACAGCGGACTTGTATTACCTCCAAGAATCGCTCCAGTACAGACAATGATCATCCCAATCCAGCAGAAGAAAGACGGTGTTTTAGATAAAGCATTTGAGATTCGTGATACTCTGAAGTCCAACTTCTCTGTAAAAGTAGATGATTCCGATAAATCCCCAGGATGGAAGTTCAGCGAACAGGAAATTCAGGGAATTCCTACCCGTATCGAAATCGGACCAAAGGATATCGAAAAAGGTCAGGCAGTTATCGTTCGTCGTGACACAAGAGAAAAGATTGTCACACCTATTGATAAGATTCCAGAAACATTAACAGAAGTTCTTGAGACAATGCAGAACGATATGTACAATAAAGCAAAAGCACATCTTGAGAAAAATACACATATCGCTCATAACTGGGAAGAATTCAATGACATTCTTGAAAACCAGCAGGGATTCATCCGCGCAATGTGGTGTGGAGAAAAAGAATGTGAAGAAGCCATCAAAGATGAGAATGGTGCAACAACACGTTGTATTCCATTTGTACAGGCAAAACATTCCGATGTATGTGTTCACTGTGGAAAACCAGCAAAATGTGAGGTTTACTTCGGAAAAGCTTATTAAGTTCTGATTTGTAGAGCGAAACAGACGCCCGCAAAGAGAGCCTATCCCCTATATTTGTGACTTTAGTCGCGGCGGTTTGAATACTC
>OGOP01001732.1_pt1 | contig 14539 bp, 11 predicted proteins | sample 1552591 | NCBI WGS metagenome assembly OGOP01 (sample SAMEA2580120, study PRJEB22360) | human gut metagenome | biome: human gut; feature: human-associated habitat; material: faeces | place: Denmark | collected 2008/2010 | reverse complement strand
CGTTGATGGAGATGGCCTTGTCGATGTCGAAGCGGGCCGGGTTGGCCTTGACGTCACGCACGTCGAACTTCTCGATCATCTCGTCCATGGAGAACACGTCGCGGTCGGGGGCGATGGACCAGCCCAGCAGCGCCAGGTAGTTCAGCAGGCCCTCACGGATGAAGCCGTTGTCACGGTGCAGGAACAGGTTGGATTCCGGATCGCGCTTGGACAGCTTCTTGTTGCCCTGGCCCATGACGTACGGCATGTGGCCGAACAGCGGCATTTCCTTGGCCACGCCCAGCTCGATCAGGTAACGGTACAGCACGATCTGACGCGGGGTGGAGCTCAGCAGATCCTCGCCGCGCAGCACCACGTTGATGCGCATCATGGCGTCGTCGACCGGGTTGGTCAGCGTGTACAGCGGGTCGCCGTTCGGACGCACGATCACGTAATCCGGCACGGAACCGGCCTTGAATTCGATGCGACCGCGGATCAGATCGTCGAACGCGACGTCCTCGTCGGGCATGCGGATACGCAGGGCCGGCTTGCGGCCTTCCGCGCGGAACGCGGCCTTCTGCTCTTCGGTGAGGTTGCGATCGTAGCCGTCATAGCCGAAAGCCTTCGGACGGCCGGCGGCCACGTTGCGGGCCTCGATCTCCTCAGGAGTGGAGAAGGATTCGTAGGCGTAGCCGGCTTCGAGCAGCTTGGCTGCGACGTCCTTATAGATGTCGCCACGCTCGGACTGGCGGTACGGGCCGTCCGGACCACCCACGTTGATGCCTTCATCCCAGTCGATGCCCAGCCAATTCAGGGCCTCGATGATCTGGTTGTAGCTTTCCTCGGAGTCGCGCTGGGCGTCCGTATCCTCGATACGGAATACGAACGTGCCCTTGGTGTGGCGGGCCTCAGCCCAGTTGAACAGTGCGGTGCGGACCATGCCGACGTGCGGAATGCCGGTCGGGGACGGGCAGAAACGCACACGAACGTTTTCAGGAAGTTCCGGTTTGGTATTTTCAACTTCAGTCATAGGCTCCATTGTGCCGCGCAAACCGGACGTGCCACGACCCAATCGCCGTTTTTCTTCCGCAGCGTTCCATACTGCAATATTTTTCCCTATCTTCACATCGGCAAAGGAGTAATGTATGAAGCGACTTTCTTTATTCTTTAGTCACCGTTTTGTGAAAGGGCACTCTAATGACGGACCCCAACCAATACAATCCGCAGGTGCCGCAGCCGGCAGCGCAGTATGGTCAGGCTCCTGCCCCTGACTACGGCCAGACGGCACCGCAGTACGGCACGCCGGATTACGGGCAGGCGCAGGCGCCCCAGTACGCCGCCCCGAACTACAACCAGGCACCTCAGTATGGTCAGGCTCCGCAGTACGGCCAAGCACCGCAACCGCAATACAATCAGGCTCCGCAGTACGCTCAGGCCCCTCAATATGGACAGGCTCCAGCCGCGAATTACGGGCAGCCGGCACCGCAACCGCAGTCGGGCAATAGCTTCTTCGCATTGACCGCGCCGCTTGACATGCCCGCATATGGCTGCAACCTGGGCGAGGCGATCGTCCGTTTCTTCAAGAAGTACGCGGTGTTCAAGGGCCGCGCCTCGCGTAGCGAGTTCTGGTGGTGGTTCCTCACCTATACCGTCGTCACTTTCGTGTTGAGTCTCGTGTTCCGCACGTTGAGGAACCTCACCGATTCCGGCGTGATCGCCACCGTCGGAGACTCGTTCTCCTCCATTTTGGGACTCGTCGTGCTTGTGCCGACCATCGCGCTTGGCGTACGTCGTCTGCATGACATCAACATGCGTGGCACCGTGCTGGCCATCATCTACGCGGTACAGGCGGCCGCCGGAATCTTCTTCGTCATCGGTCTGATCCTCATCATCGGCAGCAGTCTTTCGTTCAGGTCGTTGGAGGCGGGCAACAGCGTCAGCATCGGCGGCGTTGTCCTGCTGATCCTCGGCGTGCTGGCCTTCATTGCCAGCGGTGTGTTCTACTTTGTGCTGATGGCCCGCGATTCCAATCCGGAAGGCGCGCGTTTCGACGCTCCTACGGCTTCCAACGCATGGGCTCCCGCCACGGGCGAGGCTCCGGCAGACCCGTATGCGGCGCAGGCCACCTCGTACGGCAACGTCCCGCTGCCGACCAATCCGGCGGCTGCGGCACCGGCCGCGCCGTACACGGCACCAGCGACTCCGGCCGATTCGTACACAGCTCCGGCACCGCAGTATGACGCCGCGCAGCAGCACGCCGCGCCGCAATACGCCGCACCTCAGCAGAATCCGCTGGCGGAGGCTTCGTCCGTACCATCTATGCCTCCGATGCCGGCTGTTCCGACCATGCCTCCGACACCGTCCATTCCACCGATGCCGGAAGTGCCGGCCCAGTTCCAGCATCCGCACGAGCAGCCGAATACCGACGCTCCGGCGGATTCGGACGCTCCGGCAGTACCGAATGATCCGGCGAACGGCACCGATCAGCAGCTCTGATTTCGCTCTGATCCCCGCCTTATCGCCACACAAAACGTGGCACACCATAACGAATAACGAATAATCCCGGTATCCTGTGCAATCGCAGGATACCGGGATTATTCGTTTCAGATCATTCGTTACGGGTAGTGACGTCGTTGCGGATGTAACGCGTGGGATAGGCGACGGCCACGCGCAATTCGAGCGCAAGCACAAACGCACGCAACGCAAGTACACGCAAAGCCTTCACCGTCAGACGTCACACGACCGCCCGCAACACTTATTCCTCGGTCGGCTCCGAACCGGCCTCTTCCGACGAGTCCGAATCCTCAGACAAATTCGAGTCTGCAGACGAATCCAAATCCGCGTCGGAAGCCGCGTTATCGCCATCGCTCGTCAAATTGTATTTCTTTGCGAGCGCTTCCCTGCTTTTGCGCTCGTCCTCGTCTTTGGCGTCCTGTTCGGCCTGCTTCGGGTCCCACTCCAGGAACCTCATATGCCGCAGCCATTCCTGCCCCGCGAAGAAAGCGAGGTACTTGACGGTGGTGGAGAACGTCAGCGGGTTGAACGAGCTGTCGAACACCGACTGGGGCCGTCCGAACTGGCGGGCGGTGTCACGCAGACCAAACAGGTTGATGAGCTGTTCGGCGTTGATGAAAGTGGGCGGAATCGACAGCTGGTTGCGCATGGCGTTGACGAACAGCAGCACCGGCAGCACGCGGATGGCCTGCTCCTGCGAATCGTCGGTGCCATAGCACATGAGGTTTATCAGCGCGTCGAGAACCGTCATCGAGGCGAGGTAGCGTCTTGCGAATTCGTTGCGGTCCACCGTGGCCGACTGGCAGATGCCGACGTTTTCCGCCACGTCATCGTCGACTTCGAATCCGGAGGCGCTGCGCATAGTGCGTGAGAGGTTCTCCATGAGGTCTTGGATTTCCTTTTCGATTCGGGTCTCCACGTCGATGCCGAGTATTCTGGCGGTTTCCATGAACAGTTCGATGCCGTCGACCCCGTGGTAGGAGGCCATCACGTCATAGGCGCGGTTGGCATCCATCAGCGTGCGGATGATTTCCGGATCGACGCCGGGAAGCACATCCATGCCTTCGTATACGGCTTCCGCAACCGACTGGTCGACTTCTTCGGAGCGTTTCAGCAGCACCTGCGTCATCATGCCGGAGAACATCACCTGCAGGTTCTCCGCATATTTGACATCGTTTTCCAGTTCCTGGTTCGTTTGCAACGGCCACATCTTGACCAGATCGACACCGTAGTCAACTGCCATGGAGACCACGTGCGAGCCGTACATCGAGTCGACGACCTTCTGGTCGTATACAAAAGACATACTTTCTCCTTGTATATCGTGCGGCCGGCCCGAACCGCAGTCATCCCCGACCGCGATTGAGCCACCGCATGTTTTGGTTCACATTATTCGACGTCCGCCGCCGGATCGGCGTACGTAATGGACATTATTTTCCCGGTATTGCAATCGTAAGTGATGGAGGTGATAGAAGCGAGCGCGGTGTGGCGCAACAGCATGTTGTGTTCGGGGTGCCCCGTTTCCAGCATGTGCCGGTAGCTCCAAATCGGCGATTCGTGGCTGACCACCACGATCTGTTTGCCGGGATATTCCGCCACTTTCTCCAAGGCGAAGTCCTGCATGCGATGCGCGATCGACTGGTAGCTTTCGCCCCAGCTCGGCTTCCACAGGTTGCGTACCAGCTTCCAGTTGCCGTTCTTCCACAGCGCGCCTTCGCCGAAGCCGATACGCTTGCCGCGAAATTCGTTGCGCGCTTCGATGAGGCGTTCGTCCGTCTGCAGCTCCAGCGGTTCCTCGCCGCGCAGTCCACGTACCGAATTCAGCGATTCGAGGATCTCCCCCGCCGTTTCGCGCGTGCGTTCCAGCGGCGACGAGTAGACGGCGGATACGGTGTTCAGCTGCGGGCTGACCGCGATGTAATGCGCGGTGGCCTGCGCCATGCGCACGCCCACGTCGGACAGGTGGAAACCGGGCAGCCGCTCGTACAGCAGGTGCCCGGGGTTCTCCACTTTGCCGTGGCGCACGAAATGGATGGTTGTCGCCGGCATATTGGCCGCCTTTCTTGCGTTTCGGACCTGCCGGCCACGTGCTGGCTCAGCACGTTTCGCCGGTCGCCGGCCCTGTGAAAAAAATTCGTCGATTCGAATATTGGTTCCTGCCCTAATGTACCGCGTGTCACGACGGTACCTGCGCATAAAGTTGCCTTGGTCAACAAAGACACACAAACAACACGCACCATCCCACCTTTCTCCCCGTGTGCGGCATGTCAAACATGTCAATCGATTGACGTGTTCGGACGACTGGGGCAGCGAGCTGGTATCGGAAGCGGTTAACCAATAATTCAGGGGAACCACCACCATCAGTCCGCACGCGACGCAAAGCTGCGGACGTCACGAGCGAAACCGTGAGCGGAAAGGAGCGGCAAGCATGACCAACAATGTCCTCGTCGGCGTCAAAGACATCGGCCAACGTCTTTTCGGAGGGTATGCGGAGCTGCTTCGCATACCGCACACCGCGCGATTCTCCGTCGGATCGGTAATCGCCTGCATGCCGTTCCCAATGGTCGGCATGACGATCACGATTTCCGTGCAGCATTACTACGGCAACTATTCGCTGGCGGGCGCGCTGACGGCCGTGCAGGCGATCGCGCTGGCCGTGGCGAGCCCGGTGCTCGGCAAGCTGGTCGACAAATTCGGTCAACGGCAGGTGTCGATTCCCACAATCATCGTGTGGATGGTGGCGGCGATCGCGCTGGTCTCCTGCATCACCGCACGCGTGCCGTCGTGGATCCTGTTCTGCATAGTGCCGTTCATGGCCGCGATTCCGCCGTGGGGCGCGATGAGCCGTCAACGTTGGACGACGCTGCTCAAGGGCGATGCGGAGAAGACGAACCGTGCGCTGTCGCTGTCCGGCGTATTCGACGAGTGCATGTGGGTTATCGGCAATCCGCTGGCGTCCACATTGGCCGTGATCTCCGGACTGCTGGCGTTCTCGTTCACCGGCATGTGCGTGGTGATCGGCGCGCTGATGTTCCTCACGGAACTTTCTACCGAACCGAAATCGCAGACGCAGTTGGCTCGTGAAGCCGGCATGACACGTAAAGAATACCGAGAGCGCGAGGCTGCTCGTTCCAAGGCTTTGCAAACCGAAGCGGCGGTAGAATACGCGCGCGACAAGGCTCGTGCGGAAGGCAAGACGGCCGCTGAGGTGAAGGCCGCGATGCAGAAGGCCGCCACGGATATTGCGGCAGGCCGCAAGGAATCGATTTGGGGGCCAGGCCTGATCGCCGTGTGTGTGACGTGGTTCGGCCTGGGGGCATTCCAGTCAGCTGCCAGCATTTCGATTGTTGCATTCGCCACGGAAGCGCATATGAAGCAGTACACCGGTTTCGTATTCGCCTGTTTCTCGCTCAGCTCTCTGATCGGCGCACTTGTGTACGGCGCGAAGAATTGGAAGATTCCGCTGTGGAAACGTTTCTACTTCTGCCTTGCGGTGGTGAATCTGGGCATCGGCTCATTCATGTTCGCTAAGCATCTATGGGTGATCATGATCATCTACCTGTGCATCGGCGTCTGCCAGGCTCCGACGTGGGTGAACGGCAACCAGCTGATGCTGCACCTGGTTCCGCCCACGCGCTTCACGGAAGGCATGGCCTGGATGGGCGCGATGAATTCGATCGGCGGTTCGGTGGGCTCCGCGATCGCGGGACAGTTCATCGACCGCATGGGCTCGCATGGCGGCTTCATCGTGGTGACGACTTTGGCATTGGCTTCGCTGGTGATCGCCCTGTTCGGCTTCAAGCAGATCAAGGAATCCACGGAGCAGCCGATGCTCACCAGCGTGAGCGTGTGACGGAGCATGTGCCGGATGCCGACGGGTAACCGGCAGGCACGGCAGACAATCCGCATAACGAAAAGCGCGTCCGAATCGCAATGGATTCGGACGCGCTTTTCGTTACCCCGTTATTTGGGAGTTACTTCGGCCAGCCCTTGGGCGTATGTTCCAGCGACCACACGCCGAGCTTGTGCGAGAAGCTGTTCTCCCACTTGGCCTCCAGCTCTTCGGGAGTCAGGCGGTTCTCCTGCTTCTTCAAGCGGTTCATCGCATTGGTGTGCGTATCGTCCAGCAGCCACTTGCGGGTCAGGAAGTTCCACACCATCACCACGGCGGTGGCGATGAGCTTGCCCACGTTGGTGCGGATCAGGTATTCGGTGCTCTGCGACACGTAGGCATCGTGGTTCATGCCGTACGTGGAGATCCAGATGATGGCGTCGTTCATAAACAGGCCGATCACCGCGCCGACCACGAAGATGACGATCTCCATCCAACGAGCCATGTCCTCACGGTGCTTGAACACCATCTTCATGCTGGCGACATAGTTGAAGATCAACGAGATGATAAACGAGATGGTGGCGGCGAGCACGTTGTGCATGTGGAAGGCGCCGACGAGAATGTTTAGAATACCCCAGTCGATGATGAAGGCGATCACACCCACAATGCCGAATTTCATAAGCTGTTCAATCAGTTTTCTCACACGGGATATTTAACACTCGCGCGCAGACCACCTAAACTTGGGTAACGAAGAACAATATATTTCAACGATTGCAAGGAGCAGCAATGCCAGTCATCCACACGCACGTTTCCGTATCCACCACCCCTGGGCAGCGCGAGGCGCTGAAGGCCGCCTACGGCAAGGCCATCACCGCAGTTCCCGGCAAGTCTGAAGGCTGGCTGATGTGCCCGTTCGAAGACAATATGCCGATTTATTTCGGCGGTGACGATTCCAAGCCGGCCGCATACGTGGAAGTGAATGTGTTCGGCCGTTCCGTGCCGGGTTCCGCCTGGGAGAAGCTGACGGAGCAGATCATGGCCGCGCTGGGCAAGGAGCTGGGCATTCCGGCCGACCGCACTTACATCCGCTACACCGCCACGACTGACTGGGGCTGGAACGGTGGAAACTTCTGACGAAGTTCCACCGTTCCTTCGAGGTTTGCCCATATTGCAAACCTCTCACCTCACCTACGGGAAGCACGTCTAGGAAGCTCGCCTGACTACGGCAGGGAAATCGCAATATCAGCACCCCCGACCGCTCACAAAAGCGAGAAACGGGCCTTTTCTACGGGACGTGAGCGAAAAGGGGTATGAAAACCGGCAAAATCGTCAGTAACCATACCCCCTTTTTGCTCATAAGAGAGAAAAATCGCCCCATTCCGCAACTCGTGAGCAAAAGGGGGCGCACATGCAAGCACGCCCGCACTCACAAACGGACAACGTAAAGGTATCACCCACGAAAAAAGCCGCCGGCCCGAACGGGACCAGCGGCTTTGTATTTACGCCGAATCAACGATTAGCGAGCGCCCTCGACGGTACGGGACGTACCGCCACGCGGCGCAATCGCAAGAAAATCAGACGATCTTCGGCATCGGGGTGGTCAGCGACGTGGTGAGGTTCACGTGCACCAGGCCCGCGCCGGAATGCACTTCGACCTTCTTCAGCGTGACGGTGCGCTCGGCTTCCGGAGCGCGGTCGTTGTCGGTCATGGTGGCCGGAGACTTCACCGCGACCAGAGCAAGCGAGCCGAAATCGATGCCCGCGCTGGCGCACAGACCCTCGGCGGCCTGCAACGACTCGGCGAAACCGTCCTTCAGAATCACACGGTCGGCCGGAACGCCATACGCATGCTCGGCCACCCAACGCACGTTCTCCACCAGAGCCATGCCCTTGTGGCTGTGCGGTTCGGCCGGCATGGAACCGTTCGTCACGGCATCGACGAACGCATCGAGCTGCGGGGCGAGCGCGTCGCCACCGTCGCGGTACAGGTTGCCGATGATCGGGTCGCGGAATTCCAGTTCCTTGGCGGTGTCCTTGAGCGCCGGAATCTGATCATCCTCGCCATCCCACAGGTTGATAAGCGGGAAGGTAGGAATATCAAGACCTTCGAGGCGCTGGACGTGGAACGGGTAGCGCCATGCCAGATCCGGATCGTCGCGCCACGTGGAAGCGCGGGTCACGACGATGGCTGCGGACGGCCACTGCGCGTCGTATTCACGGCAGGCGATGTCCAGCCACTTCTGGGCGCCGGCGTCGGTGCCGTAACCGGCTTCGACGATGACCACATCGTGCAGCGCGCAGGCCATCTCCACGGAGACCAGCGTCGGGATGCCGATGGACACGTTGGCGAACGGGCCGCCATGCACGTACACCGGGGAGCCGTTCACCGTCTCGGTCTTGGCCGGCTTGACGGCGTCGCCCAAGATGCCGGTGATGCGCCACAGGTCGATGAACTCGCCGAAGGTCACGGCCTTGCCGTCCTTCGTGCCGGCGATCATCTTGGACACGCGGTCGGAGATCTCTTCCATGGAACGGGACAGCACGACGATCTGCATGAGCTCACAGGTCGGGGTGAGCACCACGCGCTCGGGCACATCGCCCTTGCCGCGGTCCACCGCGATCTGGCGCAGGGAGCGGGACGGCACTTCGGAGACGCGCGGCACGAGGATGGTGTCGAGCTTGCCTTCGTCCACGGCCTTCTCCGCGAAGGAGACCAGCAGGTTCTGGGCCGCCTCGATGGCGCCCATCTCGCCGCACAGACCCCAGTCGATCAGCTCCGGGTGGGTCAGGGAGGCCTTGCCGCCACCGGAGGCGCCGCCCTTGGAACCGGCTGCGGTGATGCCCATGCTCGGCTGGCGAAGCACGGCGGCCGCGTCGATGCCACGTTCGCGCAACGCGTCGATCAGCGCGATCGTGGTGGTGGTCTTGCCTTCGCCGCGGGACGCCTTCAGCGGGGTGTCGGCGGTGACGAGAACGACCTTGCCATGCTTGCGCGGCGCATCAGGATTCTTCTTCAGGTAATCGAGATAGCCGAACGCATCAATCTTCTGCACCAGGCCGTACTGGCTGGTGAAATCCTCAATGCTGGTCACTGGGTTCCTTTCTTGGGAAAGCATTCCGCCGGACGCGGCGCCGCGCGTGCGATACGCATGCTGCACGTTTCTTGCACGCAACGCAGGCCCGAGCGGAAAAGCAAAGACAACCGCCATTCTAATAAGCCCGCATTACCAATGGAAAAACCGACTCCACACAGCGGACGCGCGCCGACCGTCATGTGAAAACGGTCGGCGGCGAGCGCCGTACGGAAGCCGGAATTCATATATGCATGGGCGGTCGCAGACGGCTCATGGACAATCGCGAAAACGCCTGCGGGAACCGTCAGAAGTCAGACATGTGGAAGCCGTTCTTCATGTTCATGCTGGTGGTGTAGAGCACGGAGTCGAGCAGCTTGTCGGTTTCCTCCTTGAGCTGCGCGGCCATGGTCTCGTTGGCGGTGGCGAGCACTTCGCGGGCTTCGTTGTTGCGGACGGCTTCGATGATTTCGTCCGGTTCCATCGGCTGCACGTCGCCGATCTCGTCTTCGGCGTCGAATTCGTCGACCACGCCTTCCACCAGTCGGTCGATCTGCTCGTCGGTGGCGGCTACCATGCGGTGGCCCATGCCGCCGGTCTTCTCCTGGTAGCGCTCCACCGCGTTGGCGGTGTCGGCGAAGCTGGCGTCGCACAGGGCCGCGATGATGCGGTTCTCCCAGTAGAAGTTCTCGGAGGTGACGCGCGTGGTGGTGTCCTCAAGATACTTCGGCGTGGAGTCGACGTTCGGGAAGAACGGCACGAGCGTGTTGAACGGATTGGAACCGTAGGCAATCCACTGCACGGCACGGTTGACCTGCGGGCGGTACGGTCGGATCTGCATGACGGACAGCTGGCTCTGACGGTTGATGCCGATCGGACGGAACATGTGGCGCGAATGCTGGTCGCCGAGCTTGCCGTACGGATCGTACGGGGTGCCTTGGTAGTGGGAGCTCAGCACGTACTTCACGTCTTCGATGGTGATCTTGCGATCAGGCTGGCGAGCCCACGGAATGTCGTCCGCGGTCGGCTGGTGGTCGGCGTCCTGACCGTCCCACTGCTCGTCGTACGGGTTGAGGAAACGCTGCATGTACCAGGCGCGCGGGGTGTTGTAGACGTGGTCGGAATCAGAGTGGGAGCCGAACGCGTCGCGCGGGTTGAACGGGGTGACGTTCTCCACGGCCAGGTCCAGATGGTTGCGTTCGATGAATTCGCCGAGGTCCGCGGAGCACATGTGCTCTTCCTGGTTTCCGAGCGCGTCGTCGAGGTCGAATTCGTCGATGCCGAGCTGGTTCGGCATGGTCACGTATGCCTCGTCCGGCACACGCTTGGCGATCCAGTGGTGGCCTCCGACGGTTTCGAGCCACCAGATCTCGTCCACGTCGGAGAAGGCGACGCCGTTCATTTCGTACGTGCCGTACTGTTCGAGCAGCGCGCCGAGACGGGTTACACCTTCGCGGGCGGTCTTGACATACGGCAGCACGAGGGTAAGGAAGTCCTCTTCGCCGATACCGCCGGGCACTTCCGGCTCGTAGCCGTCCTCGCCTTCCTTGCCCTTGGCTGGGGTGAGCTCCACGAACGGGTCGGCGCCGAGCACGCGCTCGTTGGTGGTGAGGGTTTCGGTGGCGCTCATGGCCACATTCGCCTCATTGACGCCGGCTTCGCCCCAAATGCCTTCCTTCAGATCCGCGTTCGGCACGGCCGTGTACTGCAACGGCTCGTCCGGCAGATCCACTTCCACATGGGACAGCACGCTCTTATAGTGGCGCGGCTGCTCGTCCGGCTTGACGACGATGAAGCGCTTCGGGCAGAATTCGCCGTTCGCGCTGTCCTCATTGCGGGCGATGATGGTCGATCCGTCATAGCTTGCGTCCTTGCCGACCAGAATCGTGGTGCATGCCATATGTGTAGGTTCCTTTCGTTTGTTTTGTTTACGTTTGCGGTATTCTTTGGTATTTTCTTGCGATTACGCGGTTTGCGCCTTGCCGGCTGTTCTCGCCGGTTTCGCCGGTCACGCCTTGCCGGTCAGGAAGATAGCGCCTTGGTCCGCGATCGCACCGGAATTACGCAACGCGCGTTCCATCTCGTTGAGCCAGAAGCCTTGATTGAGGCCGTTCAGCGGCGCGGTGGTGCCCCACACGTGCAAGTAGTAGTCGTGGTCCTGGTCGGGCGGGTACGGGCCGTTGTAGCGCATGGTGACGGCCGGATCGCCGCTGCGGCCCTTCAGCAGCGGCGACGCGGCGGACGTGCGGCCCTGCACCGTCTCGGGAATCATCGCGGACACCGTGCGGGAGAAGTCGGCGGGAATCGCCAGCGCGTGGGAATCGTTGAAATCGTACATCAGCGCGTCCACGGGCAGGTTGGCGAGCGACCAATGGTTCCACTGGAAGCCGCACACCGGAATGGAATCGGGATCGACGAATTCCCAATGCAGGAACTGCACGGACGGGTCGAGCTCGTCGATATAGAAGGGGAAGGAAACGATCGGAGTGCCGTCGATGCAGTTCTCAGGCGGCGCCGCCTTGGCGAACGCGTCGGGAATGACGGTGAAATCTGCGGAAATCTTCATGCTTCCAGTATCGCGCATGCGCGTGACGCGACGCGGCCGTATGACGCGTCTACGCCGGTGGCGCAATCGACGCAATCGCAGCAATCGACACAACCCGCAACCGAAACGACCCCGTCCGCGCGGCGATCGCACGGAACGGGGTCATTCCGGGAAACAGGGCCTATCAGAACCGAATCGCTCTCATAGGCACATTTGCAGTGGCGGAACCCTGCGGCCGCGATGACGCAGCCGCAAAGTCCGGAATAGCCGAGTGAAGGAAAGAAGGGAAATCACTCGGCCGGCTTGTAGAAGTCGCCATTGAGGGCTGCAGCCGCCTTGGCCTTGGCCTCTTCGAAGGTGACTTCGGCGAGGGAGGCGCGCACATCGTCCAGCGCCACCGGGGTCATGGACAGCGAGTTGACGCCGAGACCGGCCAGCACGACCGCCAGATCCGGATCGGCCGCGGCCTCGCCGCACACGCCCACCGGCATGCCCTTGGCGTTGCCCGCGTCGCAGATCATCTTGATGGCGCGCAGCACCGCCGGATGCCATGCGGTCTGATAGTTGGCCACGGAGCCAAGGGTACGGTCGGCGGCAAGGGTGTACTGGGTCAGGTCGTTAGTGCCGATGGACACGAAGTCGGCCACGTCAGCCACCTTGTCGGCCATCAGGGCGATCGACGGCACTTCGGCCATCGCGCCCACGAACTTCAGACCGAAGCTCTTGCCGAGCTTGACGAAGTAGTCGGCCTCATGCTGGTCGGCGACCATCGGGGCCATGACCCACAGGTTCGCGTCGGTTGCGGCGTCGGCGGCGGCGAGCGCCTTGAGCTGGCCTTCGAGCACGTCCATGTGGGCGCGCAGGGTGCGCAGGCCACGCAGGCCGAGGGCCGGGTTTGGCTCGTCTTCCGGAGTCAGGAACGGCAGCGGCTTGTCGGCGCCGGCGTCGAGCATGCGGATCACGACCTTCTTGCCCGGGAACTGGCTGAGCAGCTCGGTGTAGGCCTTGGTCTGCTCTTCGACGCTCGGCGGCTCGGAGTTGCCGATGAACAGGAATTCGGTACGGAACAGGCCAACGCCTTCGGCGCCGTATTCCAGCGCCTTCGCGGCGTCGGACGGCTTGCCGACGTTGGCGAGCAGCGGAATCAGATGGCCGTCCTTGGTGGCGCCCGGCTTGCCACGCAGTTCCTTGGCTGCGGCGGCACGGGACTTGGCGGCTTCGGCGGCGGCGATCTCGTCTTCGCTCGGGTTCACCACGATCTCACCCTTGGCTGCGTTGACGATGACGTTGGTGCCGTTCTCAAGTTCGGCGGCTTCGGCGGCGGAGACGACCGCGACGATGCCACGGGCGCGCGCCAGAATGGCGGTGTGGGAGGTCGGACCGCCCTGGGAGGTGACGATGGCCAGGGTCTTGCTCATGTCGAGCGCGGCGGTGTCGGCCGGGGACAGGTCTTCGGCGACGAGCACGAACGGGGTTTCGCTGACCGGCAGGCCTGGGGCGGGAGCGCCCATGAGGTCGGCGATCACACGCTGGCCGACGTCATGCAGGTCGGCTGCGCGCTCGGCCTGGTAGCCGCCGATGGCGCGGAACATGTCTTCGACCGCGCCGAAGCCTTCCAGCACGGCGCGCTCGGCGGTCTTGCCCTGGTTGATGAGGTCCTTGATGGACTGTGCAAGGGACGGATCGGAGGCGAACATGGCGATGGCCTGCAGGATCGGGGCGGCCTGCTTGGCGCCTTCGTCGCCGTTGGCGGCTTCTTCGGCGCGACGGTTCAGGTCGGCGTTGACGAGGGCGAGCGACTTTTCGACGCGGGCGATTTCGGTTTCCGCGGAGATGCTTTCGGCGCGCGGAGCGTCCGACGGTTCCGGCAGCGGAGCGGCCATGCGAATGACCGGGCCGACTGCGACGCCACGACCGATACCAACACCCTTAATGTTCATGAGAACTCCTTTTCCTGTTTCCTTGGGAAAAAATATGGATACGCAAACGATTGCAGGATTATGCCTGCCTTGCGTAGGTGAGTTACTGCAATGATCCCCACCGTCTTTGCCGGTAAATCATTTTCAGCCTGCGATTAGTATACACGAAATTCCCGCAAAACAAAACCGGTAAACGTTTTCTGTGTTTCGTAAAAACTGTGCTATGATAATCGCAAGAAATGCAGATGCCGGCAAAAGCCGCATAATGCAATCGATATGCAAAAATCGATATACATCGACGTGTAAATATCGAGACGACCCAACGTAAGCAAACCAACCACCAACCACAACAAAGGAGACCATTATGGCAACCCGCAATCTCGTCATCAACGATCCGGTCGGCATTCACGCCCGTCCGGCCGCCATGTTCGCGCAGGCCGTCACCGCTTCCGGCCAGACCGTGACCATCGCCAAGGAAGGCGGCAACGCCGTTCCGGCCGGCTCCATCCTGTCCATCATGGGTCTGGGCATCAAGCAGGGCGACACCGTGGTCATCAACGTCGAAGGCGACAACGCCGAGGCCGTGGCCGACAACCTGGCCAACATCCTCGTCAACGCCGAGTGACGCACCGCGCATAACGCGCTGACGCACTGACGTACGAACGTTTCGACCGCCCGCCAT
>OGOP01001728.1_pt1 | contig 14561 bp, 16 predicted proteins | sample 1552591 | NCBI WGS metagenome assembly OGOP01 (sample SAMEA2580120, study PRJEB22360) | human gut metagenome | biome: human gut; feature: human-associated habitat; material: faeces | place: Denmark | collected 2008/2010 | reverse complement strand
GAGCGCATGACTGTTAATCATGATGTCACTGGTTCGAGCCCAGTTGGGGGAGCCACGAAGGTTCGTAGAGCAATCTACGGACCTTTTTTCATATAATTAATTAGGAGTGATTAGAATGGCATATATGACTGATAATGAGTTTCAGAATTTGATGGATGAAGTATTAAGGATTGTAAAGGAATCTGACAGTAAAGATGAAGCTGTTAAGAAATTACAAGGTTTAATCGAAAATAAGAATTCTATAGTCTGATTTCATTTCTGAGCTTGATGAATATTTGTCCATATTTTGAGGTAATCAATGTCGAGAAAAAATCATATAAAAAGTGACGGTATGCTTATCAGGACCGATAAGCAATTCAGACATCTGAAGAATTCACAGAAAGAAAAAATTAGTAATTGGCTTTATGATGAATACAAGAATGCTTACGATAAAATTGGAAAAGCACCTGATTCAAGAAGAAATGAAGAAATAGTTTCTGCTGTTTATGAAAAAATTGAAGAGTGCGGTATTTGGATTCCTTATTATGAGGTTGAAAAGTATTATTGCAGTAAAAAGAATAAGTATCGCAAACGGTATGATAATGCAAGAGCTAATACTGAATAAAAATCAATATTGATATACAGAGTTGAAGTTATAGAAATATAATTTCAGCTCTTTTTTTATGCAAAAAAAAATAATAATTTAAAGAGGTAGGTTATGTATACAGGATATGAAAGATTATCAAACGGAATAATTTTGCAGGCAGTTGATGATTACAGAAAAGCTCGCAAGGATTTAAAATTGAATATTCATAACCATGAAGCAAGGATAATTCTTAATGACTGCGAACGCTTTTTTCTGTCAGAATGGTTGGGGGTGCTTACTGCACTTGACGGAAAGGACTGGCTGGCAAAATTAGAAACAGAGATTAACTGATTGAAAGGTTGTGTATTTATGGTGTATATCAGAAGTCCGACAAAAAATATTTTTATGAATAACAAAACAAATAGGAGATGTATAACTTGAACGAATATGAAAGACAGCGCAGAATAGCTGAAAACACAAAGAAATTGTATCCGCCGGGCACAAGAATTGAGCTTATCAGTATGAAGGACCCTTACGCACCTGTTCCGGCAGGCACAAGAGGAACTGTAAAATTTGTTGATTCAATGGGAACAATATTCCCCGAGTGGGACAATGGTCGTTCACTTGGTGTAGTTCCCGGAGAGGATTCATTCAGAAAGCTCACACAGGAAGAAATCGAAGCAGAAAACCAATCCGAATCAGAAGTTGAAGATGAAGCTCCTGATGAGGATAGCGGAATGACTATGGGAATGTGAGGTGATTTTTAAATATAAATCTTCGTTTGGGATGAAGATTTATGTCCATTAAATTTTTTGATATGTTTGCAGGCATCGGCGGTTTCCGTTCGGGACTTGAAGCCATAGGCGGTTTTGAGTGCGTCGGTTACTGCGAAATCGACAAGTATGCAAAGCAGGCATATGAAGCAATGTATGACACGGGAGGTGAACTTTACTTTGATGACGCAAGAAAAATTGTACCCGAACAGTTACCCGATTTCGACCTTTTGGTCGGAGGATTTCCCTGTCAGTCTTTCTCAATCGCAGGAGCAAGAAAAGGATTTGACGATACAAGAGGAACGCTGTTTTTCGAGATTGCTCGAATTGCTGCCGTTAAAAAACCTAAGTATATCTACATGGAAAACGTTCCCGGTCTGCTTAACCATGACTCAGGGAAAACATTTGAAACAATCCTCCATACATTGGATGAATTGGGGTATGATGTGTGCTGGCAGGTACTTAACAGCAAAAATTTCGGAGTACCCCAGTCAAGAAATCGAGTGTTCATTATCGGATATCTTAGAGGACAATGTGCCGGAGAAGTATTATCTTTCACGCAAACAAGCGGAAAAACTCTTATACAAAGAAAAGCCAACGCAAGGTGAGAGAATCTACTCATCAGAGGGACTAAGCTGTACGCTGACAAGCGGTTCAGGCGGTTTCGGCGGTCATTCGGGACTTTATCTCATTGAAGATACTGAAAGCTTTGGCTTGCCAATAAAGTCTAAAACCAAAGACGGTTATCAGATCGCATATCCCGGTGACAGCATTGATACTGCTTTTTCGGGGCAGAACTCAAGGCGTGGCAGAGTAGGAAGTCAGATAGCGCATACTCTGACAACTTCCGCGACGCAGGCATATTATTTCATCGACCTGAACCCCGACCCTAAGCTGACAGAAATTGCAAGGTGCATAACTGCAAGGCACGATTCGGGAATCAGTAACCGAAAGGCTGAACATTCGGGCGTTTTCGTTGAAAGCACGGATTTTACAGATTATGAAAAGTTTGCAGTAGCCTTTGTTGAACCAAACGGAGAAGTTCATATCGGCAGAATAAGAAAGCTTACTCCGAGGGAGTGCTGGAAATTACAAGGCTTCACGGACGAGCAGTTCGACAAAGCAAAAGCGACTGGACTATCCGACAGCAGGCTATACAAAATGGCTGGAAATGCTGTGACTGTGAATGTTATTGCTGAAATCGGTAAGATTATCAAAAAAGTAAACGATAAAAATTAAATAACAACAACTAATATCAATCGTTCCGAACGACTGATATTGGTTTTCATATATATAAGCCGTTGGTTGAGTTAAAAACTTAATCAACGGCTTTTTGTCGTTTCAGGGGCGATTGATATTTAAAAAATTTTGGCGAGATGAGAATTATAACTCCCCACCGCTGACAATGTTTCCTCTATCGTAATGTTATGCGGTGGGGAATTGCCAACGGCGGCTCGCCGTAAGGAAGTGAGAATATCAAAACCCCTGTAAGTTGGATGGGTAACAAGACATCCATCCTTCATATATTGTACGCCCTGTTTCCTCTGAATTACGAAAGGTATGTTGAACCCTTCGGAGGTTCGGGAGCTGTACTTTTAGGCAAGAAAAAGCCTGATAAGTTCGAGGTTTACAACGATTTCAACCATAATCTTGTAAACCTCTTTCGCTGTATGCGTGACAGACCAATGGCTTTCATAAAGGAGCTCGGATTTTATCCGCTTAATTCAAGGGATGATTTTAATGCAATCAGGGATTTCTTTAGTCAGGAAAAGTTTGAGGATAAATACCTTGACGAGGAGTTGGAGCTGACGAAGATTATTGTTCCTGACTTGAAAGCAGAAGAAATCATACAGCTATATGTCAGAATGAAACAGGACTATGACTTGCGCAGAGCAGTAATGTTTCTTAAACTTCTGCGATACAGCTATTCAAGCGGCGGAAAATCATTTGCCTGTCAGCCATTTTCAGTAGTGAGCCTTTTTCAACTGATAGAGCAAGTCGGAAAACGGCTTGAAAACGCAGTGATTGAAAATCAGGATTTCGAAGTCCTGATAAAGCATTATGACCGAGATAATGCCTTTTTCTACTGCGATCCGCCTTACTATTCAAGCGAGTATGTTTATCAATGCGGGTTCACTTGGGATGACCATCTGAGACTGAAAAACACACTTGTAAATTCAAAAGGTAAATGGCTTGTATCATACAACGATTGTGAAGAAATTCGCAATTTATATGACGGATATTCATTCTTTGATTTTACAAGGTTACACAATATGAAACAGCGAATCAACGCAGGCGAACAATTCCCCGAACTGCTTATCAGCAACTACGATATGTATGAAAGGCAGAGAAATAAGCCGTTGCAGTTGAGTTTGCTTGACTTGACAATCGAACAACAAATTGATTTAGAACAAATTTTGAAGGAGTGTATTATTAACCATGGAAAATAGAATTTATGTAAGCTTACCGCTTGACGCACTTATTGTATCAGGAATCACATCCGACTGTGCTGTACAGATTTCAGCTGTGGACGGATCAATTCTGATTGAGAGGTGCGATGATGATAGTGAAGAATGTTGTTGCGACTGCATCTGCGATGAGTGCAGAGCAGAACTCGCAGAAAGCGAGGACGAGTAATGCTTAAAATTTACAGAGTTCTCGGTAAAAAAGGAAGAATCACAATCCCTTTTGAAATCCGACAGCGAATCGGATTCAAATACAACGATGTTTTATCATTCACACAGCAGGATGATGGCTCGGTTGTTGTCAGGAGAGAAAAAATCTGCGACAACTGTAATGAATTTGCAGAAGAATTCGAGGAAAATTTCACCCTTGAAGATTTTCTTGACAGTCTGTCCGAGGAAGAACAGAGAGATGCACTTATTCACCTTTCTCTGTTGTGGGCAGAAAAACAGAATGTTAGTTTACCGTTTGCTTCTGCCAAAAAGAAATGATTATCAGTTGGCATTCAAAAATCTCTGGACATTTCAAATTCTTTGGATATACTTGTTGCTGAAAGGACGGCGATAGTATGAAAAAGAAAATCGCAATAATGCTGACATTGATTTTAGCAACAGGAACATTCACAGCTTGTACGGCAGAAGAAAAAGTAAATAATGATATTAAGACATCCGTAGTTTCAAAGGCTGCGGATATTTCTGTATCTACGGAAACTTCTGCAACGGCAACAACAGAAAAAACAACCGAAACAACAACCACCGCCGAAAAAGCCACCGTTTCAAAAGAAACAGAGCCTTCGGAACAGAATACCAAAACCGAAGAAAAAGCCGACAGTGGGCAAAATTCGGCGGTTGTTTCGGCAACAGATCCGATTCAGAAAACACAATCCGAGGTTCAGAACAACAGCAGGAATACAGCGAACAGTAATCAGCAAAAATCTGAATCGACTGCTAAAAAGGAAACTGAAACTCCTAATCAAAAGCCTGCTGAAAAGCCAACACAAAAGCCTGTGCAGAAACATACAGAAAAGCCTACGCAGAAACCTACGCAAAAGCCGACGCAACCGCTTACAAAGGCAAAAACGGTTGATGTTCAGTATGCGGTGAGTGCATGCATAGCGTATGGTCAGCAGCTTGGAATGAAATACGATTCCTCGCTGAACACAGGCAACGCAAGCTGGTTCTCCCCGACTAACGCATCATACTATGAAAGCACTTCGGAACTGACGGCAGATTGCTACGGCGATGTTGAGTATGTAGCCTACTACTACAAAAGTGACGGCATAGTTCCAAGCGACTTATCATTCAATGTAATTGCAGAAAACAACAAAATATATGTAGTCTATTGTTGAACAGACGATTAAGCAAGGCACTCACTTTATTGTGGGTGCTTATTTTTTTGAAAGGAATGATCTCAATGAAAATAAACCAAATAACTCTAACAGATCTCCGCCGTATGAACGGCAAGGAAGGACTCATTTTGCAGGGCTGTGGCGGTGAAACACAGGAATGGGTGGACGGTATCAATAAAATGCTCACGGACAAAGGAATACTTCTTGACAACACAAAGTTTGAGAATGTTTCGGTGTTTAAGAGTGACGGCGTAACCTGTATTCTCTATCCCTTTGAAGATGTCCACCTTGATATCGGCAAGCTTGCAATGTGGCGATTGCAATCCTACACAGCCTTTGCAGGAATGTGGCTGTCCGACTATGTGGACAACAGGCTCGGCGGTTTTGAACCTGAGCAGAACAAAGAAGAAAAGCACAAACCCGACTGTGCATTAATAGGCTGTGACGGCAATGTGTTTGCCCTACTTGGTATGGCAAGCCGTACACTGAAACAAAACGGTATGGCTGACGAGGCAAAGGAAATGTGCAGTCGTGTTACGAGTTCGGGCAGTTACTGTGAAGCGCTGAACATTATCGGCGAGTATGTAAATATCACAGACGGCAGTGAGCAGTCTGATGATATAGATGAAGATTATGGTGAAGGGCAGGCGATGAAATTATGATTTGAGTAAGCAAAAACAGAATATTTTATCAGCAGGCAGAGTCAAAGGACTTTGCCTTATTTTTTTGAAAAGAGGTATTTTTATGAACAAATTAATGTCAAACAAAAAATTCACAAGAATAACAGCACTTTTGCTTGCAGTGGCAGTAATATTCGGAACAATGTTTGCACTTCCCGTAAGTGCGGCAAGCGGTGATAAGGTTACAATCACCTTCGATTATTGTTATGACAGCGCAGGCAACATAATCAAATTTCAGCAGACAACGGTCAGTGACGGCTACACAGTCGGCACTCCCGGTGAGGAGCTGTGCAAGATTTTTGCAGACGGAAAAGAAGCCTACTGCATTGAACCCGGTCACACTCTCTATTCAGGCAATACGCTGACCGAGGACGGTTCAACTGTGTGGAAGAATTTAGGCTCGGCAAAGCAGAAAGCAATCAATCTTGCTCTGCTCTACGGCAAACCCGGTTCAGGAAAAAGCTTAAGCGGAACAGAGGATCAGAAATGGGTGGCAACTCAGCTGATAGTATGGGAATTTGTCTCAGGTTGCCGTTCTACAAGCGAAGGCTATAAATGCACAAATACAAAGTTCATTGACGGTATCTGTGCAGGTGGCTCAAACCCCGGAGTCAAGTCGGTTTACAATGCAATCTCAAAAAGCCTTGCAAATTACTCAACTGTTCCAAGCTTTGCATCAGCAATCGCTTCAAAGGCTGAAACCTATGAGATGAAATACTCGGACGAAAAGTACACTTTAACACTTACCGACAGCAACAATATTCTTTCGGATTTCAGTTTCAAAACCACAAGCGGAATTTCCGTTTCAAAATCCGGTAATAAGCTGACATTAACTTCAACTTCGCCAGTCAATAATGCAGTAACATTCAACTCTGCAAAGTCAATGCCAAGCGTTAGCGGTACTACTCTTGTTCCATACGGTGACGCAAGCCTTCAGGATGTAATCACAGGCGTTGAAAACGACGCTGACCCCATAAGGGCATATTTCAAAGTAAAGACAAGCTCGGGCAATCTCAAGCTGGTCAAAACCTCAGAGGACGGCAATGTTGCAAATATTGAGTTTACCGTCAAAGGCGATGGTTACAGCAAAACTGTAAAAACCAATTCAAAGGGCGAATTTGAATTAACCGACCTCGTTCCCGGAAGTTACACTGTTACCGAAATTACAGACAGTAAGTACGAAACGCAGAAATCGCAGACTGTTAAGGTTGAAAGCGGAAAGACCGCAACGGTGACTTTTGAAAATGTCCTCAGGAAAGGCAGTCTTGAGGTAGTAAAAATTAGTGAGGATAATTTCAACGAGGGCGTTAAATTTCACCTTTACGGCACATCTTTAAGCGGTTCAAGCGTTGATTTGTATGCAACAACAAACGCTGACGGTGTTGCAAAATTTGAAAATATCCTTGTTAGCGGTGACAAGCCATATACGCTTGAAGAAGTTGATACTGCTGACAGATATGTTGTTCCAAAAAATCAGACTGCACTGATTGAATGGAACAAGGTAACACAGAGAAGTTTTGAAAATGTTTTGAAGAAGTGGAATTTAACCGTAACAAAGGTTGATTCAGAAACAAAATCTGTACAGGGTGATGCAACGCTTGCAGGCGCAGTTTACGGCATCTACAATAACGGCAAGTTGGTTGACAAATACACCACAGACAAGAACGGCAGTTTCACCACATCTTACTATATTTGCGGTGACAACTGGACTCTGAAAGAAATTGAGCCGAGCGAGGGTTATCTCCTTGACGAAACCGAGTATCATATCGGTGCAGAGGCGAAAAAATATACGCTTGAAAATAACAGCGTTTCAATGGGCGTTACCGAGGATATTTTAAATGGAAAAATTGCCATCATCAAGCACACCGATGACGGCAGTACAAAAATTGAGACTCCCGAAAAAGGTGCAGAATTTCAGGTGTATCTGAAATCATCGGGAAGCTATGCGAAAGCAAAAGAATCCGAAAGAGATACTCTTGTTTGTGATGAATACGGCTTTGCAGAAACAAAGAATTTGCCTTATGGCACATACACTGTTCATCAGACCAAGGGTTGGAACGGCACAGAGTTCATTGCTGATTTTGATGTGTTTGTAAACGAGGACGGCAAAACCTATAAATATCTCATCAACAATGCAAGCCTTGAAAGCTATGTAAAGATAGTAAAGGTTGACAGTGAAACAGGCAAACAGATTCCGTATGCAGGCGCAGGCTTTCAGATTTATGATCCTGACGGTAAGCTCGTGACTATGACCTACACCTATCCGACTGTTACAGAGATTGACACATTCTACACGAACAGCGAGGGTTATCTCATTACACCCGAAGCTCTGCCATACGGCAAGGGTTATTCAGTCTATGAAGTGCAGGCCCCTTACGGATATATCCTCGACAGCACACCTGTATATTTTGACATTACGGCAGAAAACACAAGCGAAGAAAACGGCGTTACAATCGTAAAAGCCGAGAAGAAAAATACTCCGCAGAAAGGTACAATTACCGTAGAAAAAACAGGCGAGATTTTCTCTAATGTAACGGCAATTGGCGGCGGATATATTGATGAAAACGGAAATGATGTTGCACTTCCGACCATCTATCAGCCTGAATATTCTGCAAGCGGTTTGTCAGGAGCGGTGTTTGAGATTTATGCAGATGAGGATATTAAAACCCCTGACGGAACAGTAAGAGCAAAGAAAGGCGAGCTTGTCGCAACTTTGAAAACAAATTCGAAAGGCACAGCAACAAGCAAACAGCTTTACCTCGGCAAATACCGTGTTGTTGAAAAAACAGCTCCTTACGGATTTGTTCTGAACAGGACTGTAAATTATATAGAACTCACCTACTCAGGACAGAACGAAAAGGTAACCAACACCTCAACCTCATTTACAAACGACAGACAAAAGGTTGAAGTCGACCTTACAAAAATTCTTGAACAGGATGAGAAATTCGGCATCGGCAACAATGACGAAATCCGCAATGTTTCATTCGGACTTTACGCTGACGAAGATTTAAAGGCTTCAAACGGAACTGTCATTCCAAAGAACGGACTTCTTGAAATCATCACCTGTGATGAAAAAGGCAAGGCACAGTTTACAACCGACCTACCAATCGGCAGTTACTATGTTAAGGAAATCAGCACTGACAGCCACTACATTCTTTCCGATAAAAAATATCCTGTTGTGTTTGAATACGCAGGACAGGATACAGCTACTGTTCATATTTCTGTAAATGACGGTGAACCGATTGAAAATGAAATCATCTATGGCACAATCAAAGGCTTGAAGATTGACCGTGAAACAGGCGAAAATATCGCAGGCGCATTATTTGGATTGTTTAAAGCAGAGGAAAAAGAATTGTCAGAAAAAACTGCAATCCTTTCAGCCGAATCAAATGATAAAGGTATTTTTGAATTTACCGATGTTCCCTACGGTGAATACATTGTCCATGAGTTAAAGCCTGCTGAGGGTTATCTGCCCAATGAAGAAAACTATCAGGCGACAGTTTCAGAAGATGAAGAAGTTATTGAAATAACAGTTAATAACGATAAAATTCCCGAGTTGAAAACCACAGCTTCCATCGACGGCAAAAAGGAAGTCGGTGCAACAGAAGCGTTCACACTTGAAGATGTGGTAGAGTACAAGCACCTTGTCCCCGGCAAGGAGTACACGGTTAAGGGCGTTCTTATGGATAAGGCAACAGGCGAACCACTTTTAATTGATGAAAAAGAAATCCGTTCAGAAACCACATTTACACCTGATGAACCAACAGGCGATGTTATTGTTTCCTTTGAATTTGACGCAAGATATATCAAGAAAGATACTGACATAGTCGTTTTTGAAAGCCTTTACAGTGAGAATAAAGAGCTTGCAGTCCACGCTGAAATTGATGACGAAAGTCAGACCGTAACTGTTAAACTTCCGAAAATCGGAACAAAGGCAAGTATTGAAGGCAAAAAGAAATTCACAGCTAACGGTGATATTACCATTGACGATGTTGTTTCCTACAAACATCTCACAGCAGGAAAAGAATACACAATCAAAGGCATCCTTATGGATAAATCCACGGGTAAGCAATTCCTTGTTGACGGCAAAGAAGTTTGTTCCGAAGTAACATTCACACCCGAAACAGCAGACGGCGAAGTAACAGTATCCTTTACCTTTGACGGCTCTGCAATTACTAAAGATACAGAAATCGTTGTGTTTGAAACTCTCTACCGTGAGGGAACAGAAATTACTGATCACACTGATATTGATGACAAGGATCAGACAGTAACAATTCATCCGCAGCCCGAACCCGAAAAGCCACAGACAGGCGACAATTCAAACCTCGGCTTTTGGATTGGTTTAGGTGCAGTTGCGCTTGGCGGTCTTGTTTCTGTGGTTATCATCAAAATCAAGAAGAAAGATGAGGATGATGAATAATGCACAGGACATATATCTGTTCGCCTTTGGGTGGTAATGTATCTGCAAACATTGAAAACGCAAAACGATATGCCCGATATGCGTTAGAGTGCGGTATGGCTCCGTTCATACCGCATTTTTACGCCCTGATTTTGAATGATGACGATGAAGAAGAAAGAAACCTTGGAATGCTTGCCGGACTGTCTATGCTGTGGGTGTGTGATGCGGTATGGGTTTTCGGTGATGAAATAACCGAGGGTATGAAAACAGAGATTCGCTTTGCCGAAAAGCTGAACATCAAAGTCAGATATATATCGGAGAATGATTTAAGAAAATCGGAGGTAAAAAATGATAAAGTCAAACAAAATTAAAATACTGAAATTTTTTATTGGCATTGCGATCGTAATGTTAATGCTCGGAATATCAGCAGTAACAGTCTTTGCAGCAGGAGATGTGTCATCTGCAATCGAAAGCACATGGAACTCTGCACAAACACAGATTAAAAATGTTGTAAATAATGTTGTCTTTCCTGCTGTAGATATGATTTTAGCAATTCTTTTCTTTGTCAAACTTGCAACCGCATATATGGATTACCGCAAGCATGGACAGTTTGAATTCACCGCGCCTGCAATACTATTCGGCTGTCTGGTGTTCTCTCTGACAGCGCCGCTATACATTTGGACGGTACTCTGATAACAATAAAAACAAGGCTGTTGTGTTGAATCATAACAGCCTTTTGCGAGGTGATTTATATTTTTGATTGGTTAGGAGATTTCATCGGTGGAATCGGCAGTGCCATAGGCGGTGTGTTTGATTTCCTCGGTGAGCAAATCTCAAATGCTATATGGAACACAATGCTTCAGTGGTTTTATGAAACAATTTACAACGCTGTCGCAGATTTTTTCACGATGATGGGAAATATGGGCGCAGATGTGTTTGACCTTGAATGGGTGCAGGCGACAATAAATCTGTTTACGCTGTTTGGCTGGGCATTGTTCGTTGCAGGAACGGTTGTTGCCGTATTTGATGTGGCTGTTGAATATCAGAACGGCAGAGCAAACATAAAGACAACCGCAATTAATGTCTTAAAAGGTTTCTTTGCCTGTTCGCTGTTCGGCGTTGTGCCTGTGGAACTGTACAAGTTCTGCATAAGTCTGCAAAACACATTCTCAAAGGACTTGTCATCCATAATGGCAGGGCAACAAAGCATTGATTTAGCAGGACAAAGCACAAGTGTTTTAGAGGGAAGTTTTGCAGTCGCAAACCAGACAACATTCGGATTGCTGAATCTGTTATGTATGATAGCTTTTGCCTACTGCGTAATAAAGATATTTTTTGCGAACATCAAGCGTGGTGGAATTTTATTAATTCAGATGGCTGTAGGAGCGTTGTATATGTTCAGCGTTCCGAGAGGTTATCAGGACGGCTTTAATCAGTGGATGAAACAGATAGCGGCTCTTTGCCTGACCGCATTTATGCAGACAACTCTTCTGTTTCTCGGTTTGCTGACCTTCCCCGGCAATATGATTTTAGGTCTTGGAATAATGCTTGCATCAAACGAAGTGCCGAGAATTGCACAGCAGTTCGGACTGGATTCATCAGTTAAGGTAAATATGACGAGCATTGTTCACGCAACTACTACTGCCGTGAACCTGACGAGAAGTGTTGCAAGGGCGGCTAAATAAATGAAAGGAATTTAAAGATTATGACCACTTATTTATATCCGCAGAACCTCAAAGCTACCGCCAATCTGTGGCTGTGGAGCTTGCGAGATTTTGCAATTATGAGCATAGCACTTTTATTATCAATCCTTATACTTGCACAGACAAGGATAATAGTACCGCTTGCAGTGACACTTTGCTTCGGGTTTTTGTCAATAAGGCTTGAAGATACAACCATTCTGGACTTTATCCGCTATGCCGTTAAGTATTTTATATCAACACAACAGACTTATTTCTGGGCAGAAAGGGGCAAATAAATGAGAAACAAGCAGAAGAAAACAAAACAAAAAGGCAAATCGGTTCAGGACTTGCTGGGCATAAAAACCTTTACGAAAAACGGCTTGAAAGTCGGCAAGGAAGAACTCATCTTCTATATGGTTCAGCCGACAAATATTTCTGTGCTTTCTCACACGAATATTGAAATCAAGGTGCGTCACCTGATGATGGTACTTTCTGCTGTGCCGGATATTGAGATTACCTGTACCGATTCCTGCGAGTGCTTTGATACAAACAAAAACTATATCAAAGGCAGGATTGAAAATGAACAGAATGAAAAAGTAAGAAAAATTCTGAATAAGGATTTAAATTTTCTCGACAGTATTCAGACCGAAACCTCAACCGCAAGGCAGTTCCTGTTCATAGCAAGGTGCAAATCTTCAAAATCAGAAAATATTTTGCAGAAAGCAAACAGAGTCGAAAAAATCATATCAGATCAGGGTTTTGAAGTAACCCGAATGAAAAAAGCAGATATCAAGCGGTTTCTCGCAATCTACTTTGAAGCGAGTATGAACGGCGATTTAATGCCTGATTATGACGGCGAGCAGTATATTTCGGAGGTGGAAAATGAAGAAGTATAAAGGAAAAATCCAAATGGGAATTGTGATAGGCATATTTTCTGTAATCATAATTGCTTGTCTGATTTCGATATTTTCAAGGCTCTATGCCGAGAATAAGGAAAAAGAGGAATTCAGACAGCTTGCAGAAGTCGTTACTGAGGATACAACAGATACAACCGTTGCAGAAGAAACAGTAAGAAAACCAAATCTGTTAAAATTCAGTGATTTGGATGATGAATTTCAAACTGAACAACCTGTGTATTATACAACCTATTATGAACCTCATTCAATATCAGAACTTATTTCAATGAATTCCGAATGCTTCGGCTGGATAAGCATAGCAGGAACAAATATAAATTACCCTGTTATGCATACACCGAGTAATCCGCAGAAGTATCTGAACAAAAACTTTTACGGCGAGTACAGTTATAGCGGTACACCGTTTCTTGACGCAAGATGTTCAGTCGACAGTACCAATCTCATAATTTACGGACACCATATGAACAATGGCACAATGTTTGCAGACCTTTGCAACTATACCGATTATTCATACTTTACAGAACATCCTATAGTTGTGCTTGAAACTAAAGACGGGGCATTTGCTTACTCTGTCTTTTCAGTTATGAAAGTAAAATCCGATGATGATTGGTACAGATTCACATCAGTAGGAACGGAAAAATCATATGAAAAGAAAATATCGTATGCAAAAGAGAAATCCATATACGACACAGAAATCACACCTGTTTACGGTCAGCAGATTTTAACGCTTTCAACCTGTTACGGATACAATCAGTATGACCGAATACTTGTGTTGGCAGTCCGAAATTAAAGGGGGTAAAATTATGGGACTATTCAATAGAAAACCAAAGGTGCTCACACCCGAGCAGGCAGAAGAAATATATACCAAAGATTTCTTTGATATGATTCTGCCGTCAACTGTTAAGTTTTTCACCGATTATTACATTGTCGGTGACTCATACCGCAGTGTATGGGCAGTCAGAGAATATCCGCCGAGTACGGAAGAACAGGCAATTCTCTCACAGCTTGCAGACAGAAACGGCGTTACTCTTCGCATATATCACAGGCTTGTTGAGAGTATGGAACAGCGTAAAATCATACAGAACGCAACACGCAAAAATAAGCTCAAATCAAGCGGTAACGATGTAAACGAAACCATCGAGGCACAGGGTAACTTGCAGGATGTTGTCACGCTGATGGCGAACTTACGAAAAAACAAAGAACCGTTATTGCATTGTTCTGTGTTCATAGAGCTTAAAGCCAAGAGCAAACAGAAATTAAAGGAGTTGCAGACTGACATTGCAATGGAGCTGACACGCTCCAAGATTGAAGTGGATAGATTAACGCTAAGGCAAAAAGAAGGCTTTTTATCTGTAAATCCTATCGGCAGTAACCAGTTCGGAAGTTTGTATGAAAGAGTGTTGCCTGCTTCATCTGTTGCAAATCTGTTTCCGTTTAATTTCAGTGGTAAGACAGACCCCAACGGCTTGTATATCGGCAGAGATAAGTACGGAACGAATATCCTTGTGGATTTCGACCGCAGGACAGAGGATAAGACAACGAGTAACATTCTTATTCTCGGAAACTCAGGTCAGGGTAAAAGTTATCTTCTCAAATTGATTTTAACTAATATCAGAGAAAGCGGAAAGAAAATCTTATGCCTAGATCCTGAAGCCGAGTACGAGGAGCTGACAAAATCCCTCGGCGGTTGTTACATTGATTTTATGTCAGGCAAATACAAAATCAATCCCCTTGAGC
>OGOP01001721.1_pt1 | contig 14605 bp, 14 predicted proteins | sample 1552591 | NCBI WGS metagenome assembly OGOP01 (sample SAMEA2580120, study PRJEB22360) | human gut metagenome | biome: human gut; feature: human-associated habitat; material: faeces | place: Denmark | collected 2008/2010 | reverse complement strand
GTTTCTATCTGTCTTTTAAACAGAGGAATAACCGAGCCGTTAGAGCCAAGCACATTGCCAAACCTTGTTGTTATAAACTCTGTTTTTGAGCCTGACTGTGCCATATACTGAACTATCATTTCACAGCAGCGTTTTGTCGCCCCCATAACATTGGTAGGATTTACAGCCTTGTCGGTAGAAATCATAATAAACTTCTTGACTCCCGTAAGGTCAGACAGCTTTGCTACATTATATGTACCCACTACATTGTTTTTTACTGCTTCCTCGGGAACATCCTCCATTAAAGGAACATGCTTGTGGGCAGCTGCGTGGAAAACGATGTCCGGCTTATAGGTACGGAAAATCTTTTTCATTTTTTCATAATCTCTTACCGAAGAAATAATGGTTTCAAGGTGAAGCCTGTCGCCATACTCCATTATAAGCTCCTGCTGAATGTCATAGGCGTTATTTTCGTATATATCAACAATTATTATAAGCTTTGGCTCAAAGGACGCTATCTGCCTGACAAGCTCGGAGCCTATTGAACCGCCTCCGCCTGTAACCATACACACCCTGCCCTTAATAAGCTCTTTGGTAGGGGTTTTGTCAAACGAAATAGGCGGACGCCCTAATAAATCGTTTACATTTATGTCGTTCATCTGGCTTATAACCGTACGGCCTTTACGGTCATTGCCCTTTTTGCCGTTTTCGTATTCGTCAAAAATAAGATTGCTGACATACGGTATTACCTTTATATGGCAAGGTGTTTTTGAGCACTCGCTTAAAATCCTTCTTCTGTCCTCCTCACCGCAGGACGGTATAGCCATTAGGATTGTGTCAATTTCTTCACTTTCGCAGACGCTTTGTATTTTATCCGTCCTTCCTAAAACAGGAATACCCAAAACCTTAGCTCCGGTAAGACGAGGGTTGTCGTCTACAATGCCTACAATATTGTAGACCTGTGCTGCTTCGTTGGCCTGAGCGGCATCGTTGACCTCTTTAATAATAATTTTTCCGGCTTTGCCTGCACCAACCAGCAGAGTTCTTGACTTGCCGGCACTCTCTCCTGCCTTTACTATTGTCAAAAATGTTCTTCTGAATATAAGTCTAAACAATATAACCCCTGTACACGCCAGTAAAAATTCTACAGCAATAAACCAATACAGATTTGCCTGCCCTGCGTTAGCATAAAAAACTCCTGCCACTGCCATAATTAAATTTACCGCAAAGGCTATAGTTGTACCCAACACACAGGAGGCATAATCCTTTAGCTTAAAATACCTCCACATTTTTGTATAAGCACCGCATACCCACATTGTAAAAAAGCCGATAACAGCCATAACAAATATTTGAAGCGTAAGGGTTGAGGTATGCACCGGGCCTATTTTAAAAACTGCCAAAATATAATTTGACAAAAGTGCCGCAATGGCAAATATGAATATATCCGCCGCAGCTAAAACAAGCTTTCTAAAGCTAAAAATTCCAACTCTCTTTTTTAGTTTCATATATAATTTTATCTCCCAAAAACACCTTTATTTTTACCGCATAACGAAATTATTCATAAAAAATCATTTTAGCGGACAATCATTGTCTTAGAGATTTTACAGTTAGGTTTTTAAAATAAAACCCTTCACAATCCGTAAATCCCAAGGAGCTGTCGTTTTTAACTATTTTGTATGTTTTATGAAAAACAGAAACATCGCCGATAAACGCATAAACATCTACCTCATTCTTTTTGTAGGTATAGCCTACATAGGTATCCCTTCCGTCAATTTTGTATGTACAGCCGGATACTCTGCCCTGCTTATCGTAGTCGAACTTAATTTGATCGTTAGACGGATCCTCCTTTGTTAAATCCACCTCAACCACAAGTCCCGGTGCCTTGAAGCTGCTGATAATAGCGCCCATAGGCACAGACGTAGCAGTAGGTGTGTTTTCGGCTGGCCGGCCAGCCCAGTCACCCCGATGTTTATGTTTTTGGCGCGGCCCGGCCAGCCGAGTCTGAGCAGCCGCAGGCTGCCAGCTGAACAACCGCTGTAAAAATCAAAAAAAGCAATAGTATTTTTTTCATAAAGCTCCACCTTTCATCACCATAATCACATCACAGTATACCATACACAACAAAAAATAACAAGTTATCGGAGGCCTCAAATATTGACAATAATTGCACCGCCTGAAATATTTTTTTTACTGCAAAAGGCAGTATTCCAAAAAAATATAAAAAAACAGCGGGGTATAAGCAACCCCGCCTAAGAAATTAATTTCTTCTTTTTCCAAACAGTCTAAGCAAATACAAAAACAGATTTATATAGTCCAAATACATCTGCAAAGCACCTATTATGCTTAGCTTTTCCAGTGCCTCGGCGTTTCCGCTAAAGGCATAGTAGCTTTTCTTGATTTTATTGTTGTCATATATGGTAAAGCCCATAAAAATCAATACGCCGACACAATTTATGATAATATTGTTCATTGGTGTACGGATAAAGAACATAGAAATTACGGAATAAATCAGCAGTATAATCAACGCCACCGACAGTATCACTCCGAATTTAGACATATCCCTTTTGCTGGTAAGACCTATTACCGCCAGCACCAAATACATAACCGCAGTTACGGCAAAGATTTCAACAACAGACCTAAGCTCATACATAAGCAAAACCGGAGCTGTAATTATACCAATATCTGCCGAATATACTATAAAAATTATTTTAGCCGCCAGCGGAGGAAGCTTAGTAACAAAAAGTCCTACAGTAAAGGCAAAAATAACGCTTAACAGTGCCGCTATGCCATACATGGCAAGGTTGTTTTCCAAAAAGCTTACTACATCTCCCGACGCAATAGTCATATAAAACGCAAGTCCAAAGGTTATAGCCAAGCCAAAGAACATCCAAAGGTAGGTTTTTGCCATATACCTTGCAAAGCCCTGAGATGTATCTGTTGGGGCATAGCCCCTGTTATAGCTTTGGTAGCCGTCGTTATAGCTGCTGTTGTAGCCGCCGTTGTTATAGCCGTTTTGGTTTGCATTCTGTCCGCCGTTGTAGTAGTACCCCGGACCATGATAGTTATTGTCGGGTTCGTTTGGGTTTCTCATTAAAATCACTCTCCCATTTAATTAATAATATGTTTATATATAGTCAATATAATCCGTAAAGACCTTTGACTTAATGAACTCTGTGTCTTTAAACTTGGCTGAAAGCTCCTTTACCAAAAAGTCCACCACAACATCCTCTGTTCTGTAATGACCTGCGTCTACTACAGTTAAATTTATGCTGTGAGATTCCAATATATAATTATGCTTAATTTCTCCTGTTACGAAAGCCTCTGCTCCAAGCTCCCTTGCCAAATATATATACTCGCCGCAGGCACCTCCGCCTACAGCCACACGCTTTATTTTATTTTTAATATCGGTAAAGCGTACGCCGGTGCAATGAAGCTTCTCCTTAACAAGCTGTGCAAGCTGCCTTGAGCTAAGTGCCTTGCCATCAATATTGCCCACGGCAATACCCTCGCTGTCAAGGGTAACGTCCTTTAGTCCCAAAGCGTTTGCCATACAAATATTTACGCCCTTAGGGGAAAGGTCCAGGTTTGTATGTGCACAAATTGCGTTTATATCCTTTTGTGCCAGCATATAGGCAGCATCTGTGTTTTTTACCTGCCGCACCGGCTTAAATATTACAGGGTGGTGGCTTACAATAAGGTTTGCTTTTAGCTTTGCCGCCTCCGCCACAACCTCAGGGGTTATATCCAGTGCAACCAGTACCCTTTGTACCAAGCCGTTGCTGTCCCCCACCAATATGCCCGCATTGTCATAATCCAGTGCTGTGTCAAAGGGTGCAAAGCTGTCAATAAAGCTGTATATTTCCTGTACAGTAGGCTTGTTTTTCGGTACAGCTCCGCCTTCTGCATACTCTGTAAGCTGGTTTCCGTAATCTTCATATTTTTTCCCGTCACTGCTAAAGCAATTTGAGGTAAGTATGCCCCTGCCCTTTTTTAAAAGTGCAGTGCCTGCCTTTGCTATATAGCTTTTTGCACAGTCACCGTCCTTAGGTGAAAGCCTGCCGTAGTATTTTAGTATGCCTATATTGTGCTTTTTATTACCTGTATAATAAACGCTCATAACAGAATAAATTTTACCCTCTGCCTCTGTAGCTTTTTCGGCTTCTATTTCAAAGCCGTTTTCATACAAATATTCACGCAAGACCTCTGCCTTTGTCATAGGCTGTAAAATAAAATGGTATCTGCTGTTTTTTACCCAAGGTGCGGCGTTTAGTATGCCCGAGATAAGCTCGCCGCCCATACCGGCTATAATAATATCATCTGCCTCATCAGGCTGAATATTTTCCAGTCCGTTTGACAGTCGCAGCTGTACCATATTTTCGGCATTGTATTTCACAACTGTTTCTTTTCCTCGCTGTAGGGGCTTTGGGTTAATGTCCGCCGCCACCGCCTGCACCGCTGTGGAGCTTTTGCACAGCCACACCGGTAAATATGCGTGGTCTGTACCAATATCCGCCACCTTAACGCCCTTGCGAACAAAGTCGGCACACAGGCTGAGGCGATTGTCCAAATGTAAGCTTTTGTCCATAATCATTAATAGTCCTTATATAAAATATGGCGGCTGGTAAATTCAACCGGCCACCATAAATGTACAAATCAATTTCAGTTACTTGTTGTCTGCAATATGGTTGTTAATTTTCTCTACCATTTCGTCAGCGTCAACACCGTGCACCATGCAAGCCTCTGCTAAGCTTTCGCCTCTTGAAGCCGGGCAGCCCAAGCAGTGCATACCCATTTCCATAAAAATAGGTGCTGTTGAATTGTCAAAGTCCAAAATATCGCCAATTAATGTATCTTTTGTAATTTTCATTAAGATTTCCTCCATTCCACGCAAGCAGCATTCCTGCTACTTTTACTTATTATACCCCAAACATTGTTTCTATGCAATATGCTTAACAAAATGTTTATAAAGTACTTTTACGCCCTTGTGCCTGCCAACTGAGGTGTAACATAAAGAGTTTTATTTTTTACATAAATAACCATACCCGGCTTTGCTCCTGACGGCTTGCTGACATTTCTAACCTGTGTGTAATCAACGGGAACCTGCGAGCTGTTTCTGGCCCTGCTGTGGTATGCCGCCAGCTGTGCCGCCTCTGTAAGGGTAGCTTGGTCAACCTCCTTGCCCTCTGTAAGTATAATGGCGTGGGTGCCGTGTATATTTTTTGTGTGAAGCCAAATGTCGTTTTTAGATGCTGTTTTTAGTGTAAGCTTGTCGTTTTGCTTGTTGTTTCTGCCTACAAGTATTGTAAAGCCATTTGACGATATAAATTTAAGCGGAGGCAATGAGGCCGTTTTTTTCTGCTTGCCTCTTGGTGCCTTTGCATAGCCCTGCTCAACAAGCTCCGCACGAATTTCTGCAAGCTCCGCTTCTGTTGTGGCTCTGCCAAGCTCCTCCAGCACGGTTTCTATATACTCCAGGTCTTCCTTTGCCTTTTCTATCTGCACCCTTAAAACCTGCTCGGCTGTTTTTGCCTTGCGGTATTTTTTGTAATACTGCTGTGAATTTTGGGTAGCCGAAATTGCCGGATTCAGTGCAATTGTTATAGGGCTGTTGTTGTCATAATAATTTTCAACCGTAACCCTGCTTGCACCCTTTTCTATTCTGTATAAATTTGCCTGCAAAAGGTCGCCCTTTATTCTAAGCTCTTCACGGTCAACCGATGTTGAAAGCTCCGCTGTTTGAGAATTAATTTTTCTTGACAGTCTTTCCAAGGTGTTTGTAAGAAGTCTGTGTAAATCCTGCGACTTCGCCTTCATACGCTCTGCGGTATCTCTTTCGTTAAAAAAGCTGTCTAATAAAGCACTGAAGCTTTCCTCTCTTTTTACCTGTGCTGTGTCGCCATACTGTGTAATATCAATAAAGCCAAAGTCCATAGGCTTGCGGTTTACCACAACCATACACGGCGTGCCGCTGCACTGCTGAAGCTGTGCGGCTGTTCTTTCAAGGAAAAATAAAAGGCGTTTTTTATGCTCCTGTGTAAGAGAGCCTGTTGTAAGGTCTGCCCCCTTGCCTGTAAGATACTCCAGCTCTCGGCAAATTACCGGCGAAAAGCCCTGTATGGTATTAAGCAATGCCTTACTTAGCTTTGTGTCAACCGTTATTGCCTGCAGCCTGTCCAAAATATCCTGTGGACTGCACTCCAAAATATTTATTTTATCCTGTGCCGGAGGCATATTGTACTTTAAGCCCGGCAGTACCAAACGCTGTGACGACATTGAAACATCTACCCGTTTTAATGCGTCGATAATAAAGCCGTTTTCGTCTATAAAAATTACATTGCTGTATTTACCCATTATTTCTACTGCAAGGGTAAGCTGAATATGGTCGCCTAAGTCATTTGCTGCGTCAAACTCAAGAAAGATTATTCTTTCCATAGCCTCTTGCCTTGCGTTAATCAGCCTTGCACCGCACAGTCTTTTTCTGAAAAGCATACAAAGCATTGGCGGTACCTTTGGATTTTCGGGAGCATAGCTTGTGAAGTTTATTCTGGGGCTGTTTGCCCTTGCCGACAGCAAAAGCTTGCTTGCACCGTTTAACCCACGCAGACTGAGAATAATTTCGTCCTTATTTGGCTGATAAACCTTTTCAACTCTGCAATTAACCGCATCGTCGTTAATCTCTTTACATATATGTCTTAAATATCCGCCGTCCAGTGCCATACACTACACCTCTCTTCAAATTCATTTGTGATACTTGCCGCCTGTGGAAATTTGAAATCCTCTGTAAATCTGCTCGCAAAGCATTACTCTGGCAAGCTGATGCGGAAAGGTCATTCTTGACATAGACAGCTTTAGCACTGCCATATCTTTAACCTGCTTTGACAAGCCCCATGAGCCGCCTATAATAAAGTCTATTTCACTAACGCCCCCCAGCGCAGTTTTATCAATAAAGCCCGCCAGCTCCTCGGAGGATATTATTTTGCCCTCTATACACAGTGCCGCTACTGCCGCACCCTTACCTATATTTTTAATAATACGCTGTCCCTCTTTTTCAAGCGTGCTGCTTATTTCCGCATCACTTGGATTATCAGGCAGCCTTTCTTCGTTTACCTCTGTTATTTTAAACCTGCAGTAGCCCTTTAGTCTTTTTTCGTACTCTGCCACTGCCATTGTCCAGTATTTTTCCTTAAGCTTTCCCACGCATATAATGTTTACATTCAGCATAGCTACTCCTTAAAAAATAATACAGCTGCCGTCCGTAACAGTGTGGGCAGCCTCAAGGGTGTAGTCGTCATTTTCCTTCATACCGCATTGCGAAAGTGTGCACCTGGCAGACTCCAACGCAATATGCGGCATATTGTTTTCTTCGCTTAGGTGGGCAAGCAGCAGCCTTGTACTGCCCCTTCTAACCAGCCTTGGCAAAAGCCCTGAGCATACTTCGTTTGATAAATGACCGCTGTCTGACAATATTCGTCTTTTAAGCATATACGGGTACACGCCGTTAAGCAGCATATTAACATCATGGTTAGACTCTATGGCAACCACATCGCAACCCAAAAGAGCCCTTTCCATTTCGGGTGTAACACAGCCTGTGTCGGTAGCTACGGCAAATTTGCGGCCGTCGGGCATTTCTGCCACATAGCCTACGCTTTCGGCACAGTCGTGAGAGGTAACAAAGGAGGTTACCCTTATGCCGGCAGCCTCTGCACCCTTGTTAATTATGTAGCTGTTAAACTTTTCGGGTGCTAAATGCCCCTGTGCGTCCATTTGCTCAAGAGTACCCTGGGTAGCATATACATTTATGCCGTATCGGGAGGCAAGCACACGCACGCCCTTAATATGGTCGATATGCTCGTGGGTTACAAATATCCCCTCAATATTTTTTACATCTATACTGTTGTCGCTCAAGGCCTTTTCTATCTGCTTGGCAGTACGGCCTGCGTCAATTAAAATTCCCTTTCCCCCTGCCGTTACATAGTAGCAATTTCCTTTGCTCCCGCTAAACAGTGGATATACTCTTGACATTTTACCATTTCCTTATAAATTTATTTTAAAAAGGCAGACTTTAAAGGCCTGCCTAAAACTTTCGGTATTATATTACACGCTTACCTTCTCAATATCTGCACCAAGTCCCTTAAACTTTTCAACTACTTTGTCGTAGCCACGCTCAATGTACTTAATACTCGAAATTGTACTTTCACCGTCGGCACACAGTGCCGCAATAATCATTGCCGCTCCGGCACGAAGGTCTGTAGCTTCTACGTCGGCAGCCGTAAGGGATTTTACACCGTCTATAATTGCAATTCTGCCATTTACCGAGATTTGTGCTCCAAGCTTTAAAAGCTGGTCAACATACTGGAAACGACTTTCCCAAACTGCCTCGTTTACAATGCTTGTACCCTCTGCTACCGACAGCAGTGCAACCGCCTGCGGCTGCATATCTGTAGGAAATCCCGGATGAGGCATTGTTTTTATGTTGCAGCGTTTTATACCGCCTGTAGCGTCTACCGACACGCTGTCGTCACCCTCGCACACTATAACGCCCATTTCACGCAGCTTAGCTGTAATAGACTCCAGGTGCTTTGGCGTAACATTTTTTATTACCGCTCTGCCCTTTGTAGCGGCAACAGCAGCCATATAAGTACCGGCCTCAATTTGGTCGGGAATTATAGAATATGTTGTGCCGTGCAGACTTTCAACACCCTGTATTTTTATAACATCTGTGCCGGCTCCCTTAATGTTGGCACCCATTGTGTTCAGAAAATTGGCAAGGTCTACAATATGAGGCTCTCTTGCGGCGTTTTCAATTATTGTTGTGCCGTCAGCCTTAACAGCCGCCAGCATAACATTCATGGTCGCACCTACCGAAACAACATCCATATATACATATCCGCCTATAAGTCTGTCTGCCTTAACCTCAATAGCGTCACCGCTGTCAATCAAGCGGTGTTCGGCACCCATACTGGCAAAGCCCTTTAGGTGCTGGTCTATAGGACGCACTCCGAAGAAGCAGCCCCCCGGCATAGCTACCCTGGCATAGCCTCTTTTGCCCAGCAACGCACCCAGCAAATAATACGAAGCTCGCATATTTCTGGCAAGGTCAAACACAGCCTCACAGCTGTTTATAGTTGTTGGATCTACAATATAGGTATTATCGTCCACTTTTTCAACACTTGCACCAATCCGCTGCAATATTTCAAACATAGCTTTAACATCGCTTATGTCCGGAATATTCTCAAGCCGACAAGGCCCATCGGCAAGTATTGTTGCAGGAATAATGGCTACGGCAGCATTCTTTGCACCGCATATTGTCACTTCTCCTGCTAATGGCTTACCGCCACATACTACAAATTTATCCAAGGACTACACCCCTAAATTTCAAATATTTTAAATACTCCTGCTAAGTAAAATACCCCAGACAAAATCAGATACACTCATCAAGCTTAATATATAATAAAAAGCACGCACCCTTTCGCTACGCACCCTTTTTCCATAAAAACACTAACATATATAATAATATAAAATATTATTGTTGTCAACTGTAATAAAGCCAACATATACTTTTGCTATACGCAATTTTTGTGAACATTTAATATTTTGGCTCTATAATAGAATTTCAGGTCATAAAAAGGCTCCTGCTGTACCTGTAAAGCACTGCCGCACCCGACAAGACTGCGTCCTTAATAAAATGCGGCTGACAATACAGCGGGCTTTTAGCAGAAGGTACAGCAGAGCCACGGCTAAAGTGAGCTAAAACGGCTCAATAGTGATTTTATTTTGTAAACAATGCACAAATAAGCTGTTTTTATTTCTGCGGCAAAAGTTAGTGAAAGCAAATCCCCTATAGCGAAAAAGGTCGAAATTTAATGCTAAAATTCATTTATAGGTAATATATGACAAATAATTACAGAATAAGCTTCTTATTTATATGCTTTCAGACAGGTAAAATAGCTGCCGTCGGAATTTTTAATTTTAAAAAATTCCGGCTTAAATAAAGGCGGTTTTTTCTTTTACCGATTTCGCTGTCAGCTTGGTTTAGGGGAACGGTTTTTATGAAGAAAATTGCAGGTTGTTTGGCAAAGTGCAAAGGGCTTATGCTTTGTGTCGGCGTGTTGGCAGTTGCCCTGGTGTTTTCTGTTGGTTTAAGCGTTTACGCTGTGAATAAACAGGTTATAAACAATATAGGAGGCAGTGCAAGGCTTACGGTAAACGAAAGTGGTGCGTATGTTGTCAGCTACAGCCACAGCAGTGCGGCTGTAAGCCGTATTACAGACGAGGGCTGCGACACACGCCGTTTTGACACAGAGGGAGAAATTAAAAATATTTATGCAGGTCAAGGCTGTGTTTATGCAATGTGTGTAAGCGGTAATCAAGCCTGCCTAAGCTGTTATTTTTTCAGTAACGACTCGGTGTATTATTATCCCTTTAATAATATTCAAATTAACGACAGCTACAAATTTTGCGTAAGCAATGACCGTGTTTTCTTTGCCAAAAGCGGTGAAATTTCTACAACTTTTTACTGCTATTCCGTTTATGGAGAATATCTTTACAGCTTTACTCTTGACCGAGTAACTGATTTTGCCATAAACCAAAGAGAGGACACACTGTTTATTTTGTCACAAGGCAAAATATATACCGTTAATGCCGCAGACAACAGTATGCCGCTGCTGCAAATGCAGACCGATGTTATGTATTCTGAAATATATGTAACAGATAATACGGTTTTTGATTATGATGGCTGTATTGCCGATACCGCCGCAGATGTGTTTATAGAAAGCGGCATACAATGCGGTAAAATAAACGGCGGTGTAGTGAATGAATACTACTGCAGATATTCCGAGGGCAAAATATACGGCTATGATGTAACCGGAGCTGAAAATATATTGTACAGCACCGACTATACGGGCAATGCACAAATGTGCAGCCTTAATGATAATCTTTACCTGCTGTACGACGACGGCACCTTTGAGATAATAAACAGCAACGAGCTTTCCTTTCCTGTAATTCCCACAGTGCCTGCGGAAAATCCGACTGCTTCAGACGCTTCAACAAAGCCCCCTGAAAAGCCTGCTGTGCCAACAGAGCAGAGCAGTGGACATACTGCCCGCATTTTTGCTGTAAACAGCTACAGCTTAGACGCCAAGCGTTCTATTATCTGGGATATACCCGCAGGTACAACAATAGCACAGCTTAAAAACGGAATAACAGCAGACGGCTATGATGTTGAAATATACAGCAAAAGCAATGTAAAGAAAACAAGCGGCAAGGTGGGCACAGACTGTACTATGCGGCTTAAGCATAACGGCAGTAAATACGGGGAATATAAGCTGTCTGTCTTAGGCGATTTGACAGGCGAGGGTAATATAAGCTCCGGCGACGCCACTGCTCTAAGCAAATATTTTATGGAAAGCACAACATTAACAGAGCCGCAGCTTTTGGCGGCGGACTGCAACAAGGACGGAAATGTAACAGGTGCAGACCTTGTAAAGCTGGCAAAAAATAATTTGTAACCACTTAAGGATAAATGCGTATTATATAGTAAAAGTCTTAGGTGGTGAACGGGTATGGGTATGCGACGCCCAAAAAAGAAATGCTGTAACGGTGGCTTAATATTTGGCATTGGATTACTTGTAGGAACACTGCTTCCATGTAGGCTTGTAGTAGTGATTTCCGCCGTTGTAATTTGCATATTGTCTTTATTTGCATTTAAGTATTAATGGAGGTTATGTTATGAAATTTGTAGTAATTGACAATCCAAAGTTCTGGGGCTTTATTTTAAGAAAAATATACGGCATAAAAAAGCTTGACCTTACACAAAGCTAAGCAAGCACACTGTAAACTTAGATTTGGCTGTTTATAAAATACAGCCTGCTTTAACAATATAACCTGGACTTTTGCAAATGTTAAGCACCGCCAAGTGTAATACCCAAAAATAGGAATCAGCTTATATACATAAAGGCACAAAAAGCATTTTGAACTGCTTTTTGTGCCTTTCGTTTGCAAATTCAGCTTTAATCCCCCATGTCAGTATTTGATAAATCTGCAAGTCTACGCTGTATTTGTCTGGTGCGTACACCTACAAGCTTATCAAGGTCACTGTTTACTTGGGTAATTCTGCGTTGGGTTTGAGTAAGCACCTCTTCAAAATTGTCAAATTCGGTTTTTACGGAGTTTAGCACCTGCCACACCTCGGTGCTTCTTTGCTGTACTGCCAAGGTTTTAAAGCCCATTTGCAGACTGTTCAGCAGTGCCGCCATTGTGCTGGGGCCGGCTATGTTTACCTTGTATTCACGCTGAAGTGTTTCTACAAGTCCACGGCTTACTGCCTCGGCATACAGGCCCTCACAGGGCAGGAACATAATGGCAAAGTCTGTAGTTGCCGGTGGATTTATATATTTGTTGTGAATGTCCTTTGCCTCATTTTTCATGGTAGAAACAAGGCTTTTAACTGCGGCATTTATTTCTTCTTTATTGCCGTTTTCCTGGGCTGTTAATACAGCGTGGTAGGTGTCGGCAGGAAATTTGGAATCTATAGGCAGGTACACAAAGGAGTTGTTGTCATTGGGCAGCTTTATGGCATATTCTACAGGGTTGCGTGTGTTTTTGTTGGTTACTACATTTTCCTGATACTGCTCAGGGGAGAGTATTTCTTTTAGTATAGCACCCAGCTGTATTTCGCCAAGCATACCTCTTGTTTTTACATTTGAAAGCACCTTTTTAAGGTCGCCCACTCCGGCGGCAAGGCTTTGCATTTCGCCTAAGCCCCTATATACCTGCTCCAGCCTTTGGTTTACAAGTGCAAAGGACTGCGTCATTTTGGCGTCAATGGTTTTTTGAAGCTCTTTATCAACAAGGTTGCGCATTTCGTCCAGCTTGCTGTTGTTGTCACGCTGAATATATTCCAGCCTTTTTTCTACAGCTTCACGAATATTGTTTAACTGTATTTCGTTGTTGCTTGAAAAGCCTGATAAACGGTGTTCAAGCTGTTCAAGCCGCTTAATTTGTGCATTGTCGCTGTTCTCTTGCTTTTCGGCAAGCAGTTCAGCCATATTTTTAACCGAATTTGTAACCGTAGCATTCATTTCTATGCGGTTGTTTCTGTTTGTTTCGTCAATATAGGCTTTTATGTCCTCTGTGTTGTTGGTGTGGTCGGGCTTCCTTTTACTGTTTATAATCATTATTATATTTAAAATAAGTATTACAGCCAGCAAAACAATACATATTGCAATAAGTACATCCATTTTTTATTACCCCACTTGTTTAGTATAAAACAAGTATATATTTATGGGGTTAATTAGTCAACCGCTTCGGGTGCGGGTGTACCATTAGCTGTACAGCTGAATAAGGTTTCTATTACCTTGTCGCAGTTAGGCGGAGAGTACAAAAAGCTGTCCATATGGCTGCCGGTAAAATAATATTTTGGCGGTGCCGGTTTATAGTGCTGTTCAAAGGTGTCTATAATAATCAGCTTAATTTTCATACGCTCCGGTATAATGTTTTTAATGTATACGCTTGCCTGACTTCCCGGGGCAATGCCGTCTTTTATTTCCGCAAGGCCGGCTATATTGGGGGTAAGCTCTACAAAAGCACCGTATTGCTCAACGGTGCGTATAATGCCGGCTACCGTTTCGCCTACACTGAAATTGCTTGCGTTTTCCTGCCAGGTACCCAGCAACTCCTTGTGGGTAAGGCTTATTCTGCCGTTTTCTATGCTTTTAACAACTGCCCGAATATCCATACCTACGCTGAAGCGTTCCCGTGGGTGGTCTATTCTTGATACCGATATGGTGTCTATAGGAATCAGCGAAACTATACCGCAGCCAACATCGGCAAATGCGCCAAACGGCTCCAGGTGAGTTATGCGGGCGTTAATAACATCGCCGCTGCTAAGGCTTGCTATGTACTGCTGCATACACCGCTGCTGTGCCTTACTTCGGGACAGTATAGCAACCGTTGCTCCGTCTGCATTTTTCTTAAAATCGGTTATAACAAAGGAAACGGGCCTGTTTACTCTGGAAATAATGGCAATATCACGCACCCTGCCCTCTTTAATTCCAAGAGCACCCTCCTCTCTGGGAATAATTCCCTTAATGCAGCCCATATCTACAATTAAATTATGCTCGGCGTCACATATTACAGCCCTTGCCTCGAGTATTTTTTCTTCAAAAAAAGCCTCGTTTAAGGCGTTTATCGACTTAAAGTATCCGGCGTTTTCGGGCTTTTCTATGAGAATTCCCTCAGGATAAAATTCTATCATTTTCTTTCCTCCCAATTATTACAGCTAGAAAATTATATGCCGCAGTAAAAAAATTTATTCTATGCTGTGGGGAAAATCTGTCCTTAAAGCAATACAGAGCCTGCGGATTTTATGGCTTTCTGCCCTAAATCAGACTGTTTATCCGAGATAAACGGGAGGGGTTTGTAAATTATCTTTTAAGTTAAATCAAACATATTGCATTAATTATTGTTTTATACTAAAATAGAGCTATGCTTTATGAAATGAGGACTTCAAAATGAAAAAAAATTATATTACAAAAATATTATGTGCAGCTATGTGCGGCGTGTTGGCTGCCGCAGTTGCAGGCTGCGGCAACGGCGGGGGCTGAAGAGCCTCTACCCTGGTGCCGCC
>OGOP01001720.1_pt1 | contig 14606 bp, 10 predicted proteins | sample 1552591 | NCBI WGS metagenome assembly OGOP01 (sample SAMEA2580120, study PRJEB22360) | human gut metagenome | biome: human gut; feature: human-associated habitat; material: faeces | place: Denmark | collected 2008/2010 | reverse complement strand
CGCGGAGCAGTTCACCTGCTTCGTGCCGATGAAATAAATGATTGAAATAGATAATTGAATTAGATAATACAGAGTGTGCATTAGCCGTAAATCAGAAGCGGCGGCTGATATTGCCGACTTACATAAGTAACAAGTGAAAGCGGCAGAGCATGTTTTATTTGATGTGCTTGCAGTGTATGGATTATTCAGCGATATTGAAATAATGGTAAACAGCTTCTTTTATATAGATTGTGTTTTAGATTGTGTTTCATTTTAAGACGATTTTCTAATTTACATAGATTTTGTTTCATACCCCCTCATTTCCTGCCGGCTACCCACCGGCAGGTTTTTTCTTATGTCTTTACATCATTTCACCTGTCTGCTATACTTGTCTGGAATTGTTGATGACTGCGAAAGACAGAACAAAAATCTCTCACAAATTGTGATGCATATCTTGCAGAAAGCCTTTTTCAAACAGGCTTCAGAGCGTGAAAACAAGATGCTGCTGCAGTAATCGTGGATGGCAAAAACATGTTACTGCTTACCTGTTCACAGTAACAAAAACATTTTCAGAGAAGGAATTTACCCATGAATTACATTGTATTTGACCTGGAATGGAATCAGAGTCCGGGGGGAAAAAGGTGGTCTAACAGCCGTCTGCCTTTTGAAATCATAGAAATCGGCGCCATAAAACTAAATGAAGAGAAAGAAATTGTGGATAGCTTTCAGCGTCTGATCAAGCCCCAGGTGTACAATTGGATTCATGACAGCATTCATGAAGTGATTCACATGAATTATAAGGATCTGCAGAATGGAACTCTTTTCCCACAGGCCATCACGGAATTTTTGGAATGGTGTGGCGAAGAATATATTTTCTTTACCTGGGGAAATCAGGATGTAATGGAACTGCAGCGGAACATGAAATATTATGGAAAACTTTCCCTGCTCAAAGGTCCGGTGACTTATTATGATGTGCAGAAATTATTTGCTATTCGTTATGAAGAAAATGACGAGCGCCGTGCTCTGGAATTTGCTGCTGATAAAATGGGCGTGGAGAAGAAAATGGATTTTCACCGCGCTCTGGGAGATGCTTATTATACTGCATGTATTCTCCAGAAAATAGAAGATAAATACATTTTTCCAAACTCATCCCTGGACGTGTATCAGAATCCCAAGAGCAAGCGTGAAGAGATTCACATATCCTATCCAACCTATGATAAATATGTATCCCGGGAGTTCTATTCCCGCGAAAAAGCCATGAAGGACCGGGAAGTAACCAGCACGAAATGTCCATTGTGCCATAATCCTGCCAAGCGTAAGATCCGTTGGTTTATGAATAATTCCAAGGTTTACTACAGTGTGTCCCTCTGTCAGGAGCATGGCTTTGTACTGGGAAAAATCAGGATTCGCCGAACGGAAGACAATAAGTACTATGTAATTAAGAAGCTCACCAATGTAACCGATGAAGAAGCCGATGAAATCCGCCAGAAACGTGATGCGCATCGTGCCAAACGGAGACTGAAGAAAGAAGAGCAGTAAATCCGTGAAACTACTTCTTGTAACGAATGAAAAACTAACATTTGGTTAATCTCAAGCCAAAACTGAAACAGCTTCAGGTAAAAGTGAAAGGATATAAATATTATCCGGATTCCGGCAAAACCATTTACACAACCCGCTTCACCAATAAATCCAAAAGCACCATCACAAAAGTGAAGCTGAAATTTACCATGACCATTAATGAAGAAATGACCCGCACCAAAACCTTTAAGGTCAATATAAAACCGGGAAAGACAAAAACCATGAAGCTGAATATAGGAAAACTAATAGCAGATCCTTCAAATATTACGGTGAAATGTCTGAAATTCTGGTATAAAAGTTGAGAAATGAAATTGTAGTAATAGGAGCATTTCGAATAAAGAGATAAAAGAATATTGTGTAAAGTAGAGGAACTACAATAATACAGGGCTAAGAACGAAAATGCGTAATGCAGTTTTCAATCTTAGCCCTTATTCTATAAAGTCGGTGTTGTCAGCAGACTGGTCATGATCGACCGTTCATACTGCATTCCCCATCCAACCATCTGGCCATTGAAATAATACTTGCTCTTTAATCTCAATGGTCCCACAGCGTTGGAAAGAATGGCCTGTTTCTTGGTAAGAACACTGAGGTCTGTTCCTGTGGGGACGGTCACGTATACATTTTTTGTGTAGTAGAATGGATAAGTATTTCCCCAATTATTCAGCAGATACTGTTCACTTGGAAGATTTTTCTTCGGGACAGGATTCTTGCTGATTTTCATTTTTTTACATTCGAAATTGTCGAAACCGTAATCCAGAAGGCTCTTTGTGTCAGCCCAGGCGCCATTTACGGAATTCATCACAACTGCAACCAGGGTCATATTGCCGCGCTTGGCATAGGTGATCAGAGTCGCACCAGCAGCATCTGTGTAGCCTGTTTTTCCACCCAGAACACCATCGTAGGCGTAATCCCTGCTAGCCATCATCTTGTGATGATTGAGCAGATAGCGGGTTTCTGTAAAAATATTGGTAGGCGGAATTTCATAAAGATCTGTGGTGAAAAATTTCCTGCAAAGTGGATTCTGCCATGCAGCCTTGGCTATTTTTGCCATGTCGCCTGCGGTGGTTACATGAGTCTCATCAGGAAGTCCGTTAGGGTTATTAAAATGGGTGTTTTTGCATCCAAGCTGCTGGGCTCTGGTGTTCATCAGCTCTACAAACTTCTTCACAGAACCGGAAACCTCTTCCCCAATACCAAGTGCCATTTCATTGGCTGATTCCAGCATCAGTGCCATAAGACATTGTTCAACTGTAAAAACCTCTCCGGCATCACCATAAATGGTGGAGCTTCCCGCTTCAATTCCCTAAGCCGCCTGCTGAGAAAGGGTAAGCTGTGCGTTCACGTCCAGGTTCTCACATCCAAGAAGACAGGTGAGAAGCTTGGTAATACTGGCCGGGTAAAGCTGAGTATTAGCATTCTTGGAATACAGGACCGCCTCTGTATTTAAGTCCATGAGAACTGCTGACTGCGCCTCAATCTTAGGACCCTCCGGCCAACCCTCAATGGAATCGGTATCAGCTGCCTGTGCATAATATTCGGTATGCGGATCCGGAGTAGGAGTGGGAGATTCGCTGGCAGTGTCTGTAGCTTCTGCCCAGACAGCGCCCGTCTGCCCAAGCAGCATTGCTGCTGTCAGGATTCCACAGAAAATCCGCTTTATTTTCATATGAAGATTTTTCCTGATCATATAAAATCCTTTCTTAAAATAGTACATAAAATTCCCAATACGTAATTGCATTATACCACTTTTCTTTATGTAAAACTATTAAAAGAGTGTGAATTGTTCACAGCACCCCGGAAAATCCACAAATTCAGCATTATTTTCCCCTATTCTCCCCATTTTTTCAGCGGAAAAACACTTGACATATAGAAATTCAGACCCTTATAATAGACAGGAAACAGAATAGTTAAAGACTGTGATGGAGACAGTAAGCTGATTTTGAACGTTTAAGGTTGTGCAGACACAGACAGCAGCAATCTTTTCAGCGAGACGGGGATGGTGTAAGCCCGCCGCAAGTAGATTCAGCCGAAGATCACTCCGGAGTTTTATCTCTGAAGGAACAAGTAGGAGATAACGGAATTCCCCCGTTACAGGGAGCGTGTATCGGCTGCGTGTGCAAGCCTGTACAATGTAACAGGTGGTATAACGAGTGCTGACAGCTTTCGTCCTTTTGCAGGATGAGAGCTTTTTTTATGCAGACGGAGAATCCTGCAGGCAGGATTCTTTATGTAACAGGAAATCCCAACAGCAATCGACTGATAATTTTAAAGGAGGAAAAAGCTTTGTACCAGAAAGTAGACACGAATCTGAATTTCGTTGATCGCGAGAAAAAAGTAGAAGAATTCTGGAAAGAAAACCATATTTTCGAAAAAAGTATGGAAAACCGTAAAGAAGGCCCGACTTACACATTCTATGACGGACCGCCAACAGCAAACGGCAAGCCGCATATCGGCCATGTGCTGACACGTGTTATCAAGGATATGATCCCAAGATACCGTGCAATGAAGGGTTACATGGTTCCGCGTAAGGCTGGATGGGATACACATGGTCTTCCGGTAGAGCTTGAAGTAGAGAAGAAGCTTGGTCTGGATGGAAAAGAGCAGATCGAGGAATACGGTATGGAGCCGTTTATCCAGCAGTGTAAAGAGAGTGTCTGGAAATACAAAGGAATGTGGGAGGATTTCTCCTCAACAGTTGGTTTCTGGGCTGATATGGAGCATCCATATGTAACCTACGAGGACAATTATATTGAGTCCGAGTGGTGGGCACTGAAAGAAATCTGGAACAAAGGCCTCTTATACAAAGGCTTCAAGATCGTTCCTTACTGTCCACGCTGCGGAACCCCGCTTTCATCCCAGGAGGTTTCCCAGGGCTATAAATTAGTAAAAGAGCGTTCTGCAATCGCACGTTTCAAAGTGGTTGGAGAGGATGCATATTTCCTGGCATGGACCACAACACCGTGGACACTGCCTTCTAACGTTGCACTTTGCGTAAATCCGGATGAGACTTACTGTAAAGTAAAAGCAGCAGACGGATACACTTATTATATGGCAGAAGCACTTCTTGACAAAGTACTTGGCAAGCTTGCAAAGGAAGAAGAGCCTGCATATGAGGTCCTGGAAACTTATAAAGGAAAAGACCTGGAATACAAGGAATATGAGCCACTGTTTAAATGCACAGGTGACTATGTAGCATCCAAGGGCAAGAAAGCGCATTATCTCGTATGTGATAACTACGTTACCATGAGTGATGGTACCGGTATCGTTCATATCGCTCCTGCATTTGGTGAAGACGACAGCCGTGTAGGACGTGAATATGACCTTCCGTTTGTACAGTTTGTAGATGGCAAGGGTGATCTTACTGCTGAGACACCATATGCCGGTGTATTTGTTAAGAAAGCAGACCCAATGGTACTGGCTGATCTTGAAAAAGAAGGCAAGCTGTTCGATGCTCCGAAATTTGAGCATGATTACCCACACTGCTGGCGTTGCGATACACCACTGATCTACTACGCAAGAGAATCCTGGTTTATTAAAATGACAGCTGTTAAAGATGACCTGATCCGCAATAACAACACCATTAACTGGATCCCGGAGAGTATCGGTAAAGGACGTTTCGGCGACTGGCTTGAGAACGTTCAGGACTGGGGAATCAGCCGTAACCGTTACTGGGGAACTCCACTGAATATCTGGGAGTGCAGCTGCGGTCATATGGAATCTGTTGGAAGCCGTCAGGATCTCTATGAGAAAACTGGTGACGAGCGCGCCAAGACAGTAGAGCTTCACCGCCCATACATTGACGAGCTTACCATGAAGTGTCCGGAGTGCGGCGGCACTATGCACCGTGTACCGGAGGTTATTGACTGCTGGTTCGATTCAGGAGCAATGCCATTTGCACAGCATCATTATCCATTTGAGAATCAGGAATTGTTCAAACAGCAGTTCCCGGCAAACTTTATTTCTGAGGCTGTTGACCAGACAAGAGGATGGTTCTACTCCCTTCTTGCTGAGTCTACTCTTCTGTTTAATCAGGCTCCATATAAGAACGTTATCGTTCTTGGACATGTTCAGGATGAGAATGGCCAGAAGATGAGCAAGTCCAAGGGAAATGCAGTTGATCCGTTTGATGCACTTCAGACATACGGTGCAGATGCCATCCGCTGGTACTTCTACATCAACAGTGCACCATGGCTGCCGAACCGTTTCCATGGCAAGGCTGTTCAGGAAGGTCAGCGTAAATTCATGGGTACTCTGTGGAATACCTATGCATTCTTTGTACTTTATGCAAATATTGATAACTTCGATGCTACCAAATATACACTTGACTATGACAAGCTTCCGGTTATGGACAAATGGCTCCTCAGCAAGCTGAATACACTTGTAAAGACTGTTGACGAGGATCTGAACGACTATAAGATTCCGGAGACTGCAAGAGCACTTCAGGGCTTTGTAGACGAGATGAGTAACTGGTATGTAAGACGCTGCCGTGAGCGTTTCTGGGCAAAAGGCATGGAGCAGGATAAGATCAATGCGTACATGACTCTTTACACAGCACTGGTAACAGTTGCCAAGGCTGCAGCTCCGATGATCCCGTTCATGACAGAGGATATTTACCAGAATCTTGTAAGATCTCTGGACAAAACAGCTCCTGAGAGTATCCATCTCTGCGACTTCCCGGAAGTAAAGGAAGAGTGGATCAACAAGGATCTGGAAGAAAACATGGAAGAAGTTCTGGATGTTGTTGTTCTTGGCCGTGCATGCCGTAACACAGCAAACATCAAGAACCGTCAGCCAATCGGAACCATGTATGTAAAAGCTCCGAAGGTGATGGATAAATATTTCACAGACATTATTGCAGACGAGCTGAATGTAAAGGAAGTGAAATTTGCAGATGACGTGGAATCCTTCATTTCCTACAGCTTCAAGCCACAGCTTCGTACAGTGGGACCGAAATACGGCAAGCTTCTTGGCGGAATCCGTGCTGCACTTGCAGAAATCAACGGCAACAAGGCAATGAACGACCTGAAAGCAAACGGTGTACTTGTACTTGATATTGATGGAAACAAGGTTGAGCTTACAGAGGAAGACCTGCTCATCGAGACTGCACAGACAGAAGGTTATGTAACAGAGTCTGAAGGCGAGACTGCAGTTGTTCTGGATACCAACCTGACACCTGAGCTGATCGAAGAGGGATTTGTCCGCGAGATCATCAGTAAAGTACAGACCATGCGTAAAGAGGCTGGCTTCGAGGTTATGGATAAGATCCGTGTATCTGTAAAAGATAATGACAAGATTATCGAGACCATGAAGGCAAACGAGGCTGAGATCAAATCTGAAGTTCTGGCTGAGGAAGTCGTTTATGGCGAGACAGATGGTTATGTAAAAGAGTGGAATATTAATAAAGAGCATGTAACTCTTGGTGTTACAAAGCTTTGATTTAACATACAACAGGAGGATCAAAATGATTGACAAACAGTTTGACAAAGAAACCTTCAAGAAAAGTGTAAAAGACAACGTTAAGTTTCTTTACCGCAGAAAGCTTGAAGAGGCAACTCAGGAGCAGCTTTTCCAGGCAGTAAGCTACACAGTGAAGGATGTGATCATCGATAACTGGCTTGATACACAGAACGCTTATGAAAAGCAGGATCCGAAAATCGTATATTATATGTCCATGGAGTTTCTTATGGGACGTGCCCTTGGAAACAACCTTTTAAACCTTGGCGCATACGGTGAAGTGAAAGAAGCTCTTGAAGAGCTTGGAATCGACATCAATGCACTTGAGGATCAGGAGCCGGATCCAGCACTTGGAAACGGCGGTCTTGGAAGACTTGCAGCATGCTTCCTTGATTCCCTTGCTACACTTGGATATAGTGCATATGGCTGCGGAATCCGTTACCGTTATGGTATGTTCAAACAGGAAATCAGAGACGGATACCAGGTTGAAGTACCGGATGCATGGCTTGAGGAAGGCTATCCATTTGAGCTCCGTCGTCCGGAGTATGCAAAAGAGGTACACTTCGGCGGATATGTAAGAGTTGAATATGACCAGGCAACCGGCCAGAACAAATTCATCCATGAAGGATACCAGGCAGTAAAGGCTATCCCATACGATATGCCAATCGTTGGATACGAGAACAATGTAGTAAATACACTTCGTATCTGGGATGCAGCTGCTATTGAAGAGTTTGGATTTGATTCCTTTGACAAAGGTGATTACAAGAAAGCCGTTGAGCAGGAGAATCTTGCGAAGGATATCGTAAACGTTCTTTACCCGAACGACAATAAAATGTCCGGTAAAGAGCTTCGTCTGAAACAGCAGTACTTCTTCGTATCTGCAAGTATTCAGGCTGCAATCGAGAAATATAAGAAAACACATAATGATATTAAGAAGCTCCACGAGAAAGTCGTATTCCAGATGAACGATACTCATCCGACTATGGCAGTTGCAGAGCTTATGCGTCTTCTTATGGATCAGGAAGGTCTTGGCTGGGATGATGCCTGGGCTGTAACTACCAAATGTGTTGCTTACACCAACCATACCATTATGGCTGAGGCTCTTGAGAAATGGCCGATCGAGCTGTTCTCCAGACTTCTTCCACGTGTATATCAGATCATCGAAGAGATCAACCGTCGTTTCATCATCGAAGTACAGAATAAATATCCTGGAAACTATGAGAAGATCAAAAAGATGGCAATCATCTATGACGGACAGGTTAAGATGGCACACCTTGCAATCGTTGCAGGTTTCTCTGTAAATGGTGTTGCAAGACTTCATACAGAAATCCTGAAGAATCAGGAGTTAAAAGACTTCTATGAGATGATGCCTGAGAAGTTTAATAATAAAACCAACGGTATCACTCAGAGACGTTTCCTTCTTCACGGAAACCAGAATCTTGCTGCATGGATCACAGACCATATTGGACCAGACTGGATCACAGATCTTTCCCAGATCGGCAAGCTGAAAGTATACGCTGATGATGAGAAAGCACTTCAGGAGTTTATGAACATTAAATTCCAGAACAAACAGCGTCTTGCGAAATATATTCTGGAGCACAATGGTGTTGAAGTTGATCCTCACTCCATTTTCGATGTACAGGTTAAGAGACTTCATGAGTATAAGAGACAGCTTCTCAATATCCTTCATGTAATCTATCTGTACAACCAGATTAAATTACATCCGGAGATGGATTTCTATCCAAGAACCTTCATCTTTGGTGCGAAAGCATCCGCAGCATATGAGCGCGCGAAAAAGATCATCAAACTGATCAACTGCGTAGGTGATGTTGTAAACAACGATCCGGCTATCAACGGCAAGATCAAAGTTGTATTCATCGAGAACTACAGAGTGTCCAATGCGGAGATGATCTTTGCAGCAGCAGATGTTTCCGAGCAGATTTCTACTGCAAGTAAAGAGGCTTCCGGTACAGGTAACATGAAGTTCATGCTGAACGGTGCTCCTACACTTGGAACCATGGACGGTGCAAACGTAGAGATCGTTGAGGAAGTTGGTCAGGAGAACGCATTCATCTTCGGTATGAGCGCTGACCAGATCATTAACTATGAGAACCATGGCGGATACGATCCAGACTTTATCTACAACACAGATGCTGAGATCCGTCAGGTACTGATGCAGCTGATCAATGGAACCTTCTCCAGCGATACAGAGCTGTTCAGAGATATCTATGATTCTCTTCTGAATACTAAGAACTGCTCCAGAGCAGACCAGTACTTCATTCTCGGAGACTTCAGATCCTATGCTGAGGCTCAGAAGAGAGTGGAGGCAGCTTACAAGGATGAGAAGAAGTGGGCGAAGATGGCACTTCTGAACACCGCATGCAGCGGCAAATTCTCCTCCGACAGAACCATCCAGGAGTATGTAGATGATATCTGGCATCTGGATAAGGTTACTGTAACCAAGAGCGAGGCTGCTGAGAAATAAATAAGGGCAGATTCATTTTGCGAAAAAAATTATAAGAAATAATAAAGGCTGTGTTCATGCCAGGATAAATAAATTCTGGCATAGACACAGCTTTTTATATAAGATCAGAAATCTTCTTTCTGCCAGTACTCATAGGGCAGCATATGATACATTTTCCTTACGGTAGTCCGCTGACTGACATAGAGCTTTGCCAGCTTGCGCTTCTGTATATAAAGATCTTTAGGCATTTCTTCAAGGTCGTAGGGAACCTTATCATTTACATAATACTTTCCAAAAGAATAGAAATCAGCATTGCAGTCTGTCTCTTTATAGGCTTTTTTTACAAGCTGGTGAGTCATCTGGTGGTGGTGATGGCCGTACTCGCCGTCTGCGTTGTGAGTGGCAACCTGTTTCCAGTCTTTGTAGTTCAGGACTGTGGCAATATCTGCTTCCATATCTTTTTTCCAGTAGTTCCAGCTGCTGCGATCTTTTCCGATTTTGTCAGGGTAGGAAAGAATCAGATATTTGTCCCCGGTAGCTTTCATTACGGATTTAAATTCTGCGCTTCGAACCGGATCATTTCCACGGGTCATACATACTACCAGATACTTCTCCTCAATCAAATGCCGTCCTCCCCAGAGCAGATCATCATCTGGGTGTGCCACAAACATCACCTTGTCGTAACCATCCAGATCAAGGGCGTCCAGATCGGCAGTAGTTACATGGGGCAGATTCAGGTAAGGATAAAAAAGATAAAGCTTATGTCCGGCAAAGGCAATCGCGCTTAGTATTACAATTGCCGCCAGTAACTGTTTCCAGTGCCGCACTGACCAGGAAAAAAGATCGACAGTGCTGGAACTGGCAGAAAAAATATTTTTCATATTAGGTACTCCATTTCTGAGTTTATTTGTATAGACGAAATCGAAAATGAAATTGATTATTTGTAACAATTATACTATATTTGAGATAAGTTACAAGCTAAGATATAATACCATAAAAAACAATGGAGGATGAATATGAAAGAACTTCTTTACGGAGCAGCATATTATGATGAGTATATGCCGTATGATCGCCTGGATAAAGATGTGGAAATGATGAAAAAAGCGGGAATCAATACCGTTCGAATTGCCGAGTCTACCTGGAGCACCTGCGAGCCGCAGCCAGGAGTATTTGATTTTTCCCATGTGGAAAGAGTAATGGATGCCATGGAAGAGGCAGGAATCAATGTGATTATCGGTACACCTACCTATGCTGTGCCTACCTGGATGGTGAAGGCACATCCGGATGTACTGGCTGAAACAGTAAGAGGAAGAGGCATTTACGGCGCCCGTCAGATCATGGACATTACCCATCCGGTGTACCTTTTCTATGCGGAGCGTGTAATCCGAGAACTGATGAAGCTCACAGCACATAGAAAGTGCGTCATCGGTTTCCAGCTGGATAATGAGACGAAATATTACGGAACTGCTGGAAAAAACGTGCAGGAGCAGTTTGTGAAATATATTCGTGAAAAATTCCATGATGATCTGGATGCCCTGAATTACGAATTTGGCCTGGATTACTGGAGCAATCGAATCAACGCCTGGGAGGATTTTCCAGATGTGCGCGGAACCATCAACGGAAGCCTTGGCGCAGAATTTGAGAAATTCCAGAGAACTCTGGTGGACAAATTCCTCGGCTGGCAGGCTGATATTGTAAATGAATATAGAAGAGAAGACCAGTTTGTAACCCATAATCTGGATTTTGAGTGGCGTGGATATTCCTATGGCATTCAGCCTTATGTAAACCATCTGCATGCGTCCCAGTGCCTGACAATTGCAGGAACCGATATTTACCATCCTACACAGGACGACCTCACTGGCGTAGAAATTGCATTCGGCGGAGATCTGATCCGCTCCCTGAAACAGGATAACTATCTGGTAATTGAAACCGAAGCACAGGGATTTCCTGGATGGACACCATATAAAGGACAGCTGAGATTACAGGCATACAGTCACCTGGCATCGGGAGCGAATAGTGTGATGTACTGGCACTGGCATTCCATTCACAATGCCTGTGAAACCTACTGGAAGGGAATTCTTAGTCATGATTTTCAGGAGAATGCCACTTACAGGGAAGCCTGCATAATTGGTAACGAGTTTGCCCGCCTTGGAAAACATCTGGTTAACCTGAAGAAGAAAAATGAAGTGGCAGTACTGGTCAGCAATGAAGCACTTACTGCTCTGAACTGGTTCCGAATCCAGGAACAGGCACCCGGCGCGGATGCTAAGAGTATCTATTATAATGACGTTATGCGTTGGATGTACGATACTCTGTATCACATGAACATAGAATGCGATTTCATCTGGCCAGAGTCCGAGAATCTGGATCAATATAAAGCAATTATAGTACCAGCCCTTTATGCGGCACCTGATGAGCTTCTCATACGGTTAAAACAGTATGTGGAAAATGGCGGAACCCTGATTGCATCCTTTAAAACTGCTTTTGCAAATGAAAATGTGAAGGTAAGCCATGAGGTGCAGCCGCATATTCTGAGCAACTGCTTCGGAGTCCATTACGATCAGTTCACTTTCCCGAAAAATGTGGGCTTAACAGGGGAAGTTATTCTGAAAAAAACAGATCAGAAAGGCAATGCACACCCAGCTGCGAATGTATTTATGGAGCTTCTGGTTTCGGAAGGAGCAGAAGTGCTGGCATCTTACGAGCACTATAATTGGAAAGATTACGCCGCTATCACCCGAAACCACTACGGAAAAGGCCAGGCCGTATACATCGGCTGCATGACAGACGAGGAAACCCTGAAGTCCGTTTATAAAGCCGTGCTCCCGGAAGCAGACGTAGAAATCCCAGAATACCACTACCCAATTATTGTGCGAAAAGGTTTGAATGATCTGGGAAAAACTGTTTGTTATTTCTTGAATTATTCTGGTATGGAACTGGAAATGCCTTATGATTATAAAAATGGCATAGAGCTGTTAGAAAACACCGCCGTAGAAAATGGCACCGCTCTCCAAATGCCTGCATGGGGTGTGAAAATCGTGGAAGAAGCTTAAAAAGAAACCATAAAAAGTCCCGGTAAACGGTGGAAAGACATCGGTTACCGGAACTTTTTGTGTTACCAGTATTTGTTTGGAACACCAGTAGCGTGATTTGTTTGGTCCGTGTGTTGGTTTATATGCTGGCGGCTTTCTGCCTGGTCTGATTGTGGTTGTAAGGAAAGCGGATATAGGTCTAAATAATTTAATGCACATAAAACGTGATTTTTGTGTTAAGATAGTAATGAAAAACGTGAGAAAATTGCGAATAAAAGCTTATAAAACGTGATGACTTTTCTTGAAGGGGTGAGACTATGTATTTTAGGACGATAAGCGGGAATCCTCGGCAATTCAATTACCGAGATGAAAGCGTAGAATTGTGCATATCTGCACATTGAAATAATATAATAATCTCTTTACTCTTTGATATTAAGCTCTTTGATATTAATGCCGTAACCGGCATACAACAAGTCGAAAATATGTTCGGTTTTCATTGCATGTTTCAATTCATTATGTTATACTATATGTATGAAAGAAAATCTAATACATTATAGAACTTGTGTATGTAATATTAACTACCATATGGTATGGTCGGTGAAATACCGACGGAAGATATTAACCCCAGATATTGAGGAATACCTTCAGGAACTGGTGCAGCAGATTGCTGAGGATAAGGGCTTTACTGTTCATTTATTTGAATGTGGTGAAGGAGCCCATGTCCATTGCTTTGTATCAGCTCCACCAAAGCTGTCTATAACAGCAATTGTCAAGTATCTGAAAGGGATCACCGGCAGAAAATTATTCGAACGTTTTCCGGAAATAAGAAACCAGCTGTGGAAGGGAGAGCTATGGAATCATTCCTATTATGTGGAAACAATCGGGTCTGTATCTGAAGAAAATATCCGCCGTTATATTGAACATCAGAGCAAATCGTATTAAATCAAGGTGAAGGGTAAATTTTTATCTGCATAGCTGCTGGAAGGGGGAAAGAGGAATGCTGCTGTCACACAGGACATCTGTAAAAATCCGGCCGGAATATTCCAACATTATAGGACATATGTGTTATGCAGCTTCCAAACTCTGGAATGTCTGCAACTATGAACGCCATCATTATAAAGAACTGGGACTGGAAAAGTATCCTGACTGGTATTATCAGAAAAAAGCACATAAAGAAAATCTGTGGTATAAACAGCTTCCGTCACAGACAGCGCAGGAGACCTGCAAGCAGCTGGACAAGGCATGGAAATCTTTTTATGTCCTGAAAAAGACCGGAGGAATCAAAGCTCCAAATCCGCCCCGTTTTAAACAGGACAATATCCCGGTTACATACATGCAGATGGGGATCCGGCATGAGAAAGGTTCAGACCAGCTGCGGCTGTCTCTGCCAAAGGATCTGAAAAGCTACATGGAAGAAACATACGGGATCCATGATAAATTTCTATATCTTGAAAATAAGATTTTCAGGAACATGGATCATATAAAGCAGCTGCGGATCTATCCACCGGAAAACGGAAAATGCGACCTTATTGTTATCTATGAGATTGAAGAGCCGGAACAGCTTTCCCAGAATGGACATTATTTATCTATTGATCCTGGACTTCATAATCTGATGACCTGTTATGATTCCGGAAATGGCCGAGCTTTTATTCTGGGAAGAAAGTATCTTTCCCTGGAAAGATATTTTCATAAAGAAATCGCCAGAGTGCAGTCTGTATGGTATGCACAGCAATCGGAAAGAGGAATAAAATATCCAAAAACATCGGAACATATCCAGCGGCTTTACAGGAAAAAGCAGAATACAGTGAAGGATTACCTTCATAAAGTAACCAGATGGATCGCAGAATACTGCAGAAAAGAAGATATCCGCTGTGTAGTTGTGGGAGACATTCGAAATATCCGTAAAGAAAAAGATATGGGACATAAGACCAACCAGAAGCTTCACAGCCTGCCATATAACAGGCTGTACACCATGCTGGAATATAAACTAAAGCGGTATGGAATACAATTGATAAAGCAGGAAGAAAGCTATACCAGCCAGTGCAGCCCGTTATCACCAGAAGTATCAAAAAGATATGCAGAAGCATCAAACCGAAAAG
>OGOP01001718.1_pt1 | contig 14635 bp, 18 predicted proteins | sample 1552591 | NCBI WGS metagenome assembly OGOP01 (sample SAMEA2580120, study PRJEB22360) | human gut metagenome | biome: human gut; feature: human-associated habitat; material: faeces | place: Denmark | collected 2008/2010 | reverse complement strand
CGACAAAAGCAAATGTACCTTCTGTATGAGGTGCGTGTCCATATGCCCAGTTCATGCAAGAAAGATCAGCCAGCTTATGACTTCGGTCGCTGCCGATGAGAGCGTTATGGTTGATATGTCTAAGGTCAACGCCATCGCATTTGCCCCCTACCATCACGGCAGATATGATGAAAGTAAATCTGCTGACAATTGGCGCAGTTTTTATAGTATTGTTGTTTACAATGAAATCTCTCATACTTCCAATTATATTGGTACTGACCATTGTTTGAAGTTTTTTCTACCCATAGACTGTTGTCACAGCTTGGCTATTTTCTGGAAAGAGGAACGTTTTTTTCCATGATTGCAGTGTTGTTTGTACTTCCATGCTTTTTGTATCTATCAGACGGCATCTGCATTGAGAAAAAAGAAAAAGTTCTTTGGCATATGATGCCTAATACGGATATGAAGCAGGCTGCACTCTTAAATCCCTATGGAATCGGTAACGCCGGTACTGGATATCAAAATCCCGCACCAGCGTTATTGATTGTAATTATCTTACTTTGATATAATCATAAATTGTCAACCCCGCCAATTGGAAGTTGTATCATCACTTATCTTTATCTTTTTTTGAAAAAATAAGACTGCCAGATATGCCAAAAGATATACCCAGACATATTCCGATTCCAATTCCAGCCATGCTATTTAATGAGTTTATGAAAACAACGCTCCAAAGTATTGCTGCGATTATTCCGATAGTGACTCCTATAATTACCTTTTTGATTTTCATTAGTTTTATCCTTTAATTCCCGATTTTACTTTGTGACTATGACTTTTCCTTCCGAATCCAGAAGAGGTGTAATACTGGCTCCAAATCCGGAGTTCCAACAAAGGTAATTAACCCCAGTCTTCTTATCTACAAGGATTTGACGAATTCCTTCATCTTTAAGCCAACTTCCGTCTCTGAATGTAACTTCAAATCTTTCTTCTTTCTTTGCCATGTTTATTTCTCCTTTTTTCAAGCGTTAAATACCGATTTCTATTTTTGTTTCCATAGCATCGTTTACGGTGGTTGTTTGCTCAGTTTTTGGAATATAGATGATTTTGTCACAGGCGTAAAGTTCTTCTCCCCCGCTGTTTCGCATTTCATATCCGATATATTTACAATTCCCATTCAACTGACTATAATAAAGAATGTCCGTTTGCCTGCAAAGGCGCGAAACCATATCCATTTGCATCAGGGCGATATGACAGAAAAATGAACTTAAAAGAATGGAAGAAAGAACAATGGATGTAATTGAAAAATTTGGAAATAGGGTGAGCAGCCAGGCGCTTAAGGATCCGGAAAAAGCGCGTCGGCTGCTTCTTGCGGGATACCGCCTGCAGGAAAAGAAGCTTCAGTTTTTGCCGGATCGGGGGCTGCCGTCGTCGGGACAGTATGTGGCGCGGGTGGTTATGAAAAATATCATTCAGTCGCTGTCGGAACCGGAGAATGCGGCGATGGTCAGCATATTTGTGCCGGGAGAGCTGGTGATGGCGGCAGGGCTGACGCCGTACTCAGTGGAGGCGATGTCCTGTTTTATGGCGGGAACGAAGTGTGAGCAGACGTTTCTTCGGAAAACGGAGGAAGAAGGATTTCCGGAGACGATGTGTTCGTACCACAGGGTGTTTCTGGGGGCGGCGCTGACGGGGATTCTGCCAAAACCGAACTGCATGATTTATACGAACCTTGCGTGTGATGGAAATATGATGACGTTTCCGTATTTAAAGGATAAATTTGAATGTCCAGGCTTTTATATTGATGTTCCGTATGAGAAAAACCGGGAATCGGTTCTGTATGTGGCGGATCAGCTGCGGAAATTGAAACGGTTTCTGGAGGAGACGACGGACAGACGGATTTCGGAGGAAACAGTGCGGAGTGCGGTAGATAACAGCCGGAAAGCGGCAGCGAATTATAAAAAACAGCTTGCCCTGCGGTGTGCGCATGACCCGGTGACCTCTCTGACGAATGAATTGTATGCGCTTTTTATGTGCCATCTGATGGCTGGCTCAGAGACGGCGGTTACCTATACGGAAAAACTTCTGCGCGATGTGCGGATGTCACCGAGGGGAGATGGTCTTTCGGTAATCTGGATGCACATCATGCCATTTTTACAGGAGCCGGTTAAGGATATTTTTAATTATAGTAAGAAAATGCACATCCGCGCTTGTGATTTCATCGCAGATGGTTTTCAGGAGATGCATGCGGAAGACCCGTATGAGGCGATGGCAGAGAAAATGGTCTACTGCATTTACAATGGCAGTGTGAAACAGAGAATTGAGGAAGCGGAACGGCTTGCCAGAATCACGGAATCGGATGGTGCTGTTTTATTTGCCCACTGGGGCTGTAAGGGAACGATCGGTGCATCCAGCCTGATTAAGCAGTCCTTAGAAAAGACAGGACTTCCGACGATGATTCTCGACGGTGACGGCTGCAACCCCGCCAATACCAGCGACGGTCAGGTATCGACGCGGCTTCAGGCGTTTGTGGAAATGCTGGAAAAGGGCAAGGAGGAGAAACACGCATGATTTATTACGTCTGTAAGTACACCCCGATCGAGCTGTTCCGGGGGTTTGGAGAAGAATGTTCTGTTTTGGAGGAAATGCCGGAAAATTTCGAACAGTCGGATCAAATTGCACATGCAAATCTGTGCGGCTTTGGAAAATCGGTCATTCAGGCAGTGCTGGAAGGAAAGGTTGAACAGCTGGTGCTGGTAAACTGCTGCGATTCGATGCGGCGCGTTTACGATATCGTGGAGAGCACGGGAAAATGTAAGTTTTTATATATGCTGGATCTGCCGCATGATGATAATGAATGTGAAAAAGTGAAATTTGCGGGCACGATCCGGAGGCTTAAAAAGGCATATGAGGCATATTCCGGGAAAGTGTTTGATAAACGCGCTTTTATCAAGTCCTTTATTACGCCGGAAATGAACACGGAGCCGTACATTGGTGTGCTGGGCGTGCGGGTCAGCGGCATTCTGGAGGATATGATCCGGGACAATATCCAGATGGATGTGGAAAATCTGACCTGTACGGGTGGTCGGAAACTGTCGGTCGTGCAGGATGAAATGTGGAATATGGAGGAAGAGAAGCTGTTTCTTTCTTACGCGGACGTCCTGCTGGGACAGATGCCGTGTTTCCGCATGAACCGTTCGATCCGCAGAAACCGTCTGTATCTGGATCCGAATTTAAAGGGAATTATTTATCACACGATCAAGTTCTGTGATTATTATGGATTTGAGTATGCGAGTATCAAGCGGGATATCAAGGTTCCGCTCCTTAAGATTGAGACTGATTTTACGAGCCAGAGCGCGGGGCAGCTTTTGACGCGCATTCAGGCATTTGAGGAGACGATCGAGGGATCAGAGGATATGGATCCGGGAAAAGGTATCAGTGAGGAGGCAAGAAAGAAGATGGAGTCGGGCATTTTTTATGTAGCGGGAATCGACAGCGGTTCGACAAGTACTGATGTGGTCATACTGGATCAGGATGGAAAAATTAAATCGACGATGATTATTCCGACCGGCGGCGGTGCGATGATGAGCGCCGAGAAGAGTCTGGATCTGGCGATTGAGAAAGCGGGAATTAAGAAAGAGGAGATCGTGCGGATCGATACGACCGGATATGGACGATCCTACATTGACAGCGGGGATGACAGCATCACGGAGATTACCTGCCATGCCAAGGGCGCAAATTATCTGAATCCGAATGTCCGCACTATCATCGACATTGGCGGGCAGGATATCAAGGCGATCAGCATCGACGGGCAGGGAGCCGTGAAAAATTTCCTGATGAATGACAAATGTGCCGCCGGAACGGGACGTTTTCTGGAAATGATGGCGAAAACGCTGGGACTTTCCCTGGAGGAAATGAGTGTGAAAGGGCTGGAATGGAAGCATAATATCGTGATTTCCAGCATGTGTACGGTGTTTGCAGAGTCGGAGGTCGTGTCGCTGGTGGCACAGAATAAGGATGTGGCAGATATTATCCACGGTTTAAATGTGTCAGTTGCCTCAAAAGTCGGCGCGTTGGCAGCCCGCCTTGGAAAGGATCATCCAGGCGAATATATGATGACCGGCGGTGTGGCGAAGAACCGGGGTATTATCCAGGCATTGGAAGAGAAGCTTGGTGCTAAACTTTATATCTGTGATGAGGCGCAGCTCTGCGGTGCGCTGGGAGCGGCGCTATTTGCTTATGAGAAATGTAAAGGCAGTGCGGAGGAAACGCGATGAAGCGGCAGGGTTAAAACACTTGTATCGATATTTTCGTCAGATATTCACTGGGAGAGGCTGTGGCCAATTCGTCGATCACAGCCTCTTTATAAGAGTATTTGCCAGTTTTAAACTTGTGTTCATCGGTCCAATCAAAGAGTTTTTCGTAGGTGGCTTTCGAGTCATAGTAATTTTCCATTAAGTAAGCAAGTACCTTGCCAGCCCAAAGTGCTGCAACATGGTTTTGCAAGCAATCCGCAACGTTTGCTCCTCCAGTATTCACCTGTAATCTCCATACTGCCATCTTCTCATCTCCCCGCTTTCTTCTTTAGTGCTTATCCACCTTCCGCTTCGGGAACCATCCTTTTGCCACTCTTTTTTCCTGTTCTTTCAATTCCTTAATGCTCCAAAAGCAACTGACGCCCAAAACACCTTCGCCTTTGTCTTCTACGGATTCCGCTTCTATTAGTACGCCGGATGCTACGAGATTACTGCCTTCAAAAACCGGAGTCACCCGATACAGCACATGATTTCCAGTTTCTTTTACATAGTCCGCTGCCATATTCTCAAACGGCAGCATTCCCTGAACATTCAGATATCTGGTCCCAGTGATTAAGTTCTTCTCATTTGCATTTTCTGCAGTAAGCTGATAACCGATCAAATGGCAGCGATTATATAAATATTTGCCATCCACATTGTCATATTTGATCGTATGCCAACCAGATGGCTTTACCTGCCCAATAGAGCCGCGCTCTTCTGTCGGCATCAGATCTTTTCCAACTGATGCATAGGCTACACCACATCTACCCATGAATCCAGGTCACTATATGTTTCAAAAGAAACTGCCGTCAGATCAGCGTCTGTGAAATACGGCTTGTTATCATTTACTATGGCATACGGTTGCCCAGAATAAGCCGGAACAGAAGCCAAATCAAATACCAATGTACCGGCCGAAACAAGATCAACCTGATGTAACTCTGTTGATGCAGAAACAATCGGTTCCTGCTTTGCCGCCTGCCCGCAAGCAGACATCCCTGGCATAATTCGTTCTGTTATCTACCATAGTAAGAAGAATTCCTTCTATTCTAAGCTTTGAATTCAGCTGCTTCTTAACCCTTCCAATTGTTTTAATCAATTGTTGCAATCCTTTAACCGGAAGATATGCTGCCTGCACAGGGATCAATATGGAATCTGCACAAGCCAACGCGTTAATAGTCATCATTCCAAGAGATGGCATACAATCTATAATGATAAAATCATAAAATTCCCTTAATCTCTCAACAAGTGACCTCATAATCAGTTCCCTGCTCATTGCATTTACCAACGATACCTCAATCGCTGATAGTTCTATATTGGCTGGTATCAGATCCACACCTTCCTTATGATGAAGGATTGTTTTTTCCATGTTCAGTTTTTCATCATTCACAATATTTAGCATCAGCGTTGCAAGAGAATACTCCATTTCATCCGGTTCCTCATACCCTAAACTAATTGTGAGACTTCAATACATTTCCATGCTGAACCACTCGCCTTAAAGTCCAACTGGCTTTCTCTTGCAAGATTTTTCCAAAACTCCGGTGTTGCCCCTTTTGTCTAATAGGTCGCATAAAGATATTCCTGTCGTTTCGGATTGGAGATATAATCAATCCTTCCTGCCACATTGGACAGCTTACTTTGTCTGATAAATGAATGTCTGCCTATAAGCATCCTCCTTTCCCGGCTCTCGTCGATTTTATTGTGAGTAGGTGCATAGGCACCTGTTTACGAACTGATTGCCGTATCCGGCATAAGCCTCGCAGAGCGAAATACACAGAGTATAAACCATAGGTTTGTGCGATGGGTATATTTCGCTCTCAATCGCCGAGGGCTGTTTTTGTATTACATAATCTGATTATTGCTCAGACTTGCGATTTCATTTATGGGCGTATCCGCCCTTTTGATTTACCCGTATCCGGGCTGCTTTAACATCTGCAACACTCCCTTCTGCTAAAAAATAAAATAAATTCAAAAATTACACGTATAAGCGTATAAACGTATCTTCCATACTTTTCAGGAACCTGTAATCCCTTGATTTTCCTGAAGATATACGTATATACGCTTCTTTGGAAAATTCTTTTTTATCTGTTTTTCATCCGTATCAACGATAGCTGTCTATGCGTATCTGCGTATGAATTCCCTGAAATCCTCTGGCATTTTTTCCATTATCTGAAGGAATATTTGTAGAATAATGAATGTGATACTTCTTTTCATTTTCTTTTAAGTACCCTGAAAAACTTTTTGCACTCATAGGTTTTTCTGTATTATCTTCACACCAGCGGCAGTATGCCTGATATAAATTTTTAGAAGTTGCCGTTGTATTTTCTTCCAGTCTGATATACCCGGATGACTGCATAAAAGCGATAATGTTATTCCCGGATTCCATAGCTTCGTGCAGATTTTTCTTTGCACGTTCGCTGATGGTAAAGCGGTATTTATTTTTCAATAATCGTTTCAATCCCTCCAGACACCAAAGGAAAATATCGTCTGCTTCTCTTTGCAGTTTCTCAATCAGATAGGGATCATCTACTCTGTCCGGCGGCACATCTTTGACCGTAAGGATAATCTGTCTGCGGTAAAATCCATAGGAACGATCATGTAAAGCACTCAGACTTCCGTTTCCAAAGCAAAGAAACCTGACATATAAATTTCCCTGTACGCTCTGTGTTAAAAGTGACAGAGTATTTCTAAATCGCTTGTACCAAGAACAAAGTCCAACTTGTAGGTTTCCTATAACTACCGGTGGCAAACTATTTGTTTATTGTATTAAGCATGGCTTATCGGTATATTCAGGTAATCTATAATTAAATCAATATTTTATAATAAATCATATTGTGGAGCCGCAGCCGCCGGAAAACATGATGGATATTCCGGGGATGCAGGATGAAATGCGCCGTCCCATGATGCTGATTGTATCGGCAAACAAAAAAGTGGATAGATAAGAAAAGAGGTAAAGAGCAGATTGTAAAGGACGGTGAAAAAATGAGGGAACTGATTCATATAGATTTTCAATCTGAGCAGCCAAGAGTGTCGGCATGGGAGCTATTTGAAGGTTTGGAAGTAAAATCTAAATTTACGACATGCCTTATAACAAATTAGGGGAATTAGTTCAGGAGGTAAAGGCAGAGAATTATGAGCAGATCTATTTCGGATTGCTAGAAGATAATAAAAAGACATATCAGCTGCGAAAGGATTTGGAAAAGCAGATTGAACCGGGAAAGAAATTGGGGGTCGGAGATGTGATTGTAACGAATCGAGAGGGACTTGCAGTCTCTCATTATGTGGATACCGATACATTGCTCACTCTCCCGGGATTTATAAATTTGACCGATTCAGATGCAGTAATCAAGGTTGATACAGAAGATTATGAAATTGAGCAGTATCCAGGAAAATGGAGAAGCGTGGATTATCTGATCTTTGAAGGAAAAAGCTATTTTCTCATGGAAAATCAGAAATATGGGAAAGATGCAGCGGCACTTGTACTGAATCAGTATGGCAAGGTGATTCTTGATGAGTGTAAAGATGGCTTTGATCAGGATACGATCGATAGGATGAAATCAGCTGTCCAGAAGTTCAATGAACAGGAAAAACAGAAGGGAGCTATCAAAGAACGGCTTTCGGTATGGCAGAAATACTTTATCAATGGGGAATACCTTCGATCTGCAGAAATGGCAGAGGAACAGAATTACAATATGATCGATGGAAGAATCAACAATCTGCTACCGAAAAAGGAGAATCCAGAAGTACCAAAGAAGAGGAAATCTGTCCTTTTGCGTTTGTATAAACACCGCTGTGAGGTTGCAAAGAAACAGGGAAAGCCAATGCCGAGGCGGTATCAGGGGATGGAGATGGAGCGGAATCGTAAATTTTGCTGAAAATATAAATGAATCGTTGATAATATTGTGCATAAAATGGAAAAATGATAAAATCAAAAATGTGGTGAATATAAGACATATTATTTTTGAGGAACAGAGTGATTTAGGGAATAGTATGTCTTTTTAGCATGTTCAATTAGTAGATCCGATTTCGTAAGTTTAAGATCAAGATATAAATATTGAAGGAGCAATATGAAAATACGAAAATATGTGAAAAAAGATATTATAAAAGTAACCTCAATTTTAATTTTACTACTAGGATTATTGACTATTTTATATTTGTCAGAAATACAAAGTATATCAGGATATGTTGTACAAATTAATTATCCCAATAATATTGCTATAAAAGACGAATTTGAGAATGTATATTGGATAAAGCCATTTGGAGATTTTGAGGATAAATATGAGATAGGGGAGGAGGTAAAAGTATATTATTATCCGAATTCAGAAGATGGCTCCAATGAAAATACATTATCCCATTCTATTGTATTCAGTAGATGATGTTGTTATTTATGAAGAAGGCAACTAAATGAGAGCTAAACAAAAATTTAAATTGAGTGCTACTATTATAGGAATATGCTTTTTGTTACATGGAATACCTGCATTTGCAGCCGAATCAAGTGAAATGATAGAGTTTGATTTAAAGACTAATGAGATGAAGACAGTAGAAATTGAGGAACAAAATAGTGATTCAGTTGACTCATACATTCCAGAGGGAATCAGTACTGGAATTCAAACATATGGAGCGATTATTGATGGTGATGATAGGTATAGAATTCCTGCTAGTTTATCAAGTACAACTTTCCCATATTGCTCTTAGGGTGTTGTGAGTTGCACTAGGCCCGATGGAACAAGTTCATTTGGAACAGGATGGCTTTTTGGTCCGAACGATGTGGCAACAGCTGCGCATGTTGTATATAGTCAAGAGAATGGTGGATATCCTTCTTCTATTATTTTTTATCCCGGGGTTAATAACAGTGGATCAATAGTAGGGGCATCTTATAAGGCAACAATTGCGGTGCTACCGGCAACGTATCAAAGCGAACGTGATGCGACGAAAGATTATGCTTTTTTCATAGTAAAATAGAGCGGCGTATACCCCCTGATAGATAATATCGAAAAAACTCTAAAAAGGGATCATTACGACGCTCTATGTTTGAAAGCCTCAGCAACAAAATCAAATCTGCTAAAAGAATAGATTATGGTTACAGGAATGATGAACACTTTTTTTCCTGATTATTATTCTGAAACAAGTCTTTTAATTGCAGTCTTATAGATTTCTTTAGCAAGGATCAAATCAGACAAATAGATATATTCATTTGCCTGATGTTCTGTCAATTCTCTACCTGGTAGCATAGGGCCGAAGGCAACAATTCCATTCATTGCTCTTGCATAGGTTCCGCCACCGATGACCGTTGGTTCGCTCATGTCTCCGGTTTCATCGCGATAAGCGGAAAGAAGAGTTTGGATAACAGCACCGTTCTTGTCCATATAAACATGAGGTTTATTTGTAATAACCTCTACCTTAACATCACTGAAACCATTTTCTGAAAGATGACTATTAATGGCATTTACAATGTCTTCGAGATTGAAGGTTACAGGATAACGTAAGTCAATGTATAGAACAATATCATCGCCAACAGTTTCAATCTTACCAATGTTGTAGCTTGCTGGACCACTTGCTTCATCTGAGACCTGTCCGCCAAGCCGATCATATATTATTATACAACCGGCCCTTGTACATCTTCAATTATTTTTCAAATGGTTTGTATTCAACATCAAATCCAAAGTGCTTAGGTCCGAAGCATTCCAAACCTTCTGGAGTAGTCCAGATTTCAGGGGATGGAAGTGCAATTACTGTCATCTTATCACCAACTTCAAAATTAGGTGTAGTCATTGGATTTCCTTCTCCGTTAATCATGCAGATTAGGTCTGGAGCAATTACATCAACTTCGCCATTGCGGTATGAGATGATGTTTTCGTTCTTAAACCAGATGCGATATGCTTCGTCCGTATAATCTCTTTCGCCCTTTAGATGAATTTCACCAAAGTTGAAGCCATCTCTTGTTTCACAAGTGTAATCTGAAATGTGGCCTCTGAATAATACTTTACCTTCTTTATCATCACAGATAGCAGAAGCAACATCTCCGCCAGCTTCCTTTGTTTCTCTAAGAACTCTACCGATTTCCTGAGCGTAAGTAATTGCACCAGGAATTAGAGAATTCTTGATAACCTTACCAACGTTTGCGTGATCAGCTACACCTACAAGGTTGTCACTTACAACAGCAATAGCTCTAACGATATCTTCAGCTCTTAGGTCATCCGCTACATTCTGAATTACAATTTTTTCACCAAATTTTGTAGCTACGCCCATAGGGAAAATAGGAACGTTCTTTACATAGTATGTAGAATGCTGCAGTTCAGGAACTGAACGTCCGGCTGGGTCAGCGTCAATAAGAGGTAAATCCATTAACAGTGCAACGTGAAGAGCCTCAGCTGTATTTTCTCCACCTAATTCAGTTGAGCCAATTGCATACATTTTCTTACCTAAAGATTCCTCTAGAGCCTGTACAGCTAAAACTGCGGGAGCTGTTTCGCTATGCTTCAGATGAGCTAATCTAGGATCAGGTTTAGCTGATGGAGCACCGCAACCATAAGGAGTAACAACATACTCGTCATCTGGAAGTTCATCTAAAGTGATTAATTTTAGAGTTTTTCCCTTTTCGAAATGTTCTTCTAAAAGAGCCAAACCGTCAGCAAGTGGACCGCCACCACCGGTACCAAGCACTGCACATCCGTACAATAGATCGATCATGTCCTGTTTGTTTAATTCTCTCATTTTTCTGTCTCCTCTTTTTTTGTGATAATTTATGCTATATTTTCGGCGTTATCTCTTGATGCAGATGGAATAAAGCGCTCTGCAATAAGATAGATAACAAAACCTATAATGATACCAACGAATTCAATTTTAACTAGTGTATAAGAAATAATTGCACCTAATGCCCAAGCAATTACACCAGCCCAGTTTACACCGTCCTGTGGTCTAAAGTTCTTAGCTTTACCTTTTCCTACAACCCAGTAGTCAGCAAGAATTACTCCGCCAACAGGACAAACAACGTATGATAGTAAGCTTAACACTCCCTCAATGTGTCCCAAGATACCCAGATCGCATAATACAATACCAACAATTCCTGAAATTAAAGTAGCTTCTCTTCTTCGGTTATCTTTAAGCTTAAGTGCCATAACAATGTTAAGACCTGCGCTGTAAGCATTTGTTGAGTTAGTTGTCCATGTTGAAATAACAAGTGCAATGATGCCCAGGAGTGGAAGTCCTACTTCAATTAGAACCATACTGATATCATACTGTCCTGATAGCTTTGTAAGAACGATTCCCATAATCAGAGTTATTACACCCATTGGGAATACACCGTAGAATACAGATTTAACAGTGTCTTTTCTGCTTTTCTGGAATCTAGTATAGTCAGGACCAGTGATTGTACCTACAGCAGTGAAGTTAAATGATAGTGCTACACCTGACATGAAGCTCATAGATTGTACAGTTCCTTCATCGTTAAGGTTTCCTGTTCCGTAAACCTTAAATGCTAGGAATATTCCGTAGCACATAATGATCATTAGTAATGGAATAGAAATCTTGTCTAGTTTTTCTAGCGCATGCACTCCATATACTGCAGTCAGAAGCATTATGATTCCCCAAATTGTGTTTGAAACTACAACTGGAATATCCCATCCGGTCATAGCTAGCATTGCGTTACTGAAGGCTTCTCCACATACTCCATTTTGGATTCCAAACCAGCCAATCATGTTAACAGCAAAGATTGTACTTACGATAAATCTAGCTCCGCTTTTTCCAAAGCCGGCCTGACAGCATGTGCAGGATGCTAGTCCAAGGTCACAGCCTATCATTCCCGTTGCAACCATACCTACTACTACAATTAAGTAGCCTAGTGACCCTGAAATAATTGCTGGCCATATAGGCATTGCTTCCGCTAATAACGCTCCCAATAGGAATGCAGGAACGCATACACATATGCCGGCCTGAACGAAGGCTAACGAAATCCAGTCTTTTCTGTCTTCAGCAGAAATCGCCTGCAGAGCTGTGACTTCTGCTTTCTTACCTTTATTTTCATTTGTACTCATAATGGGTACCTCCTTTTGAATCTTCTCTATGATAGCACACATTATTATAAATGATAATTATGCAGATGACAGAATTATTTATCAATCATATTGTGCTTTTGCACAAAAGCCTTGTTTATGACTGTGAGTTTTGATATCATAAAGGAAAAAATTATACTAGGAGGAGCCATGAGTGTTACTGTTCAAGATTGTTTAAGACTACCCTCTTTTCATTCTGCGAGAGTGATTGCAGGCAAGAATGGACTGGGTAGAATAGTATCATCAGTATCTGTAATAGAAATACCTGCAAAGTCTGTAGAGGCAATTAGTGTATTCAATCCCAATGAGTTGTTAGTCACGTCATTTTATTCAATTAAAGATGATCCTACTAGACAATGCGAGGAAATGAGAAACTTATATGATGCTGGAGGCGTTGCACTAGTGCTGTTTTACGTGGGTGACGTCATCCCTCAGGTGTCTGACGAGTTGTTGCAGACTGCAGACGTTATGAACATACCTTTAATTCTTATTGAAGACGAAGCAGAATATAGTGTTAGTTATAGTGATGTAATTAAAGATGTAATGGGGGCTGTTTTCTACGATCAGGCATCTACGGATTCCTTTTCAGACACTGTGGAGAATAGATTGAAGCAGATTCCTTACAATAAAAGAAGCATGGAAACCCTGCTAAATGTAATAGCTGAAACTTATAACTGTAACCTTGTGCTTTATAACAAAAACGGTTTATATTTCACATCTATATATAAGCCGTCCTTTGGACAATTTGGTCCAGAATTCTTTTTTAATGCCTTCGCTGATGGCTCAACGGACCTTTTCTGTAAAAGCATAATGTTGCAGGATAAGTCATTTTATTTGTATAGAAAAGAGTTCCCCCACGCAGGAAATACCTGGCTTACATTATATGCTTCAAGCAACGAAAACAGCATTAGTGAACACAAGCTAGATGAAATTTGTGCATGCACAAATTTCTTCTCAACCTTATGGGGCTACACCCTCGATATGCAGAATTATAATACTGTTATTACTTTGATCTTGAAATCATCGCGCGTAATAGGAGAAAAATTCCTTGAAGCTAGTGGTGTGCCTTTTTCTAAGCTTTCAACTATTCTTGTAGTAGAATCGGAAAAAGACAATTTAACAGACATTCTTCGGCAGATTGAAGGCATATTGAAGGAAAGTGAAAGATTCTACGTTAAGGATATTATTGACGACAGACTTGTAATTCTAAGTTCTATAATGGTTTCCCAAAAGGATGATGGCATTATAGCTACGGAAATAGAGAAATGCATAAACGAGTATGAGGGAGCCTTGTTTTTCTTGGAGTCTAGCAAAAATCTAACTTCAATGAGGAAAATATACTCAGACTTTTGTGCAAATTCAGCAGCAATGAGCAAAATTTTCATCCACCGAAAATTTCGCGACATGTATGATGTTATATTTTCGCAGGAAATCACAAATCTAGCTATAAATAGAGGCAATCGAAACGATCAAATCAAATCCATAATAGAAGCCTTAAAGGACGACAGTAACAACCTGATGGAAACCCTTGCAGTGTACCTAATCGACTGCGACTCCCAGTTGAGCACCACTGCAGCCACCTTGTTTTTGCATAGAAATACTGTGACGTACAGGCTTAATAAGATAAAGCAGATAACAAACACCGATTTCACCCTTATGCCGGCCACCTATGATTTTTATCTAGCAGCTGCGCTGTGGCGGTTAAACGAAAATTCCTAATGTGAGAATTTCAAATCAAAGTCTATCACTCGTGATTGACAAAATATGACGAGGGCTTTATTGCAGTGGTGCGCTCGGTGAGCACAACCTTACATACAAAATTAGGAGAATCTTCCATTTTGTATGTAGGGGTGTTTCAGCCCTCCTTTAGTACTGCGATTCGTGTTGTGATCAGTTGTTTAGTCTGTTCTATATATTTCTCCGGCAAATAGGAATCTTCACATGCACATAAAAGTTTGTCTTCTAGAGAACACATTTTAGAAAGCATTTTTTCTGCTGCATTCTCAGCAATGCCACACTTAGATGCAAAAGACATAAAATCACGTTTTTTCAGACGTCTCTTCTTTCCATTTAGAGTCAATGCCATTTCTTCTTTATCTTCTGGTACTGCGATATATCTCTGAATCTGCTTTGGGCTGTCACCAAACTCTTCTCCAATTAATTCGATTGTCTTCTTGCCTTTCTTTTGTTGGCCACTTTGTCCCTTTTTCCGACCTACTTTTTGTTTCATTGCTTCATTTTTCATTCTGTAAGCAAAAGCTTTTTCGCTGAAAGAGATATGTTCCCGGTGCAAATTTGTATCAACCATTTTTACAACCG
>OGOP01001706.1_pt1 | contig 14686 bp, 19 predicted proteins | sample 1552591 | NCBI WGS metagenome assembly OGOP01 (sample SAMEA2580120, study PRJEB22360) | human gut metagenome | biome: human gut; feature: human-associated habitat; material: faeces | place: Denmark | collected 2008/2010 | reverse complement strand
TAGAGTTATCCGTAACATATCGTAGTCCACAAGGAAGAAATTATTATAGTAAAACTTTTCAAGCTAATTCCAATAATATTGAGTATTATTGTAATGAATGTATAAAGAAAAGACAGTATAAACAGTCTGCACAATATCAGCGTTCATTAATGACTGATAAATTACGTTACCAAGTTTTGAATAGAGACCACCACAGATGTGTTATATGTGGTGCAAGTGCAAAAGACGGAGTAAAACTTCATGTTGACCATATAATACCTGTTTCTAAAGGCGGAAAAACAGAATTATCAAACCTTAGAACTTTATGTGAAAGATGTAATTTAGGCAAAGGAGCTTCTTATAATCCTAACGGATATAACTAACTTATAAAGGGAAAATAATAAACTATGACAACATTAGAATTTACAGATGCAAATGGGAACATAATTAGAACCATAGGAAATCCTAGTTCAGGAGGTGAAGGGGATGTTTATGATGTTGAAGGAAATCCTGATTTAGTAGTAAAAATATACAATGATAAAAAAAGAAACCCAGATAAACAAGATGAGTATAATGAACTTATTACAAAAATACAAGCAATGTGTGATATTTGCGATGATACCATTATGCAAAGAGCAGGCTGGCCACAACAGATAGTTTATTTAAATGGAGACCCAATGGGTTTTACCATGAATAAAATCAAATATTGCAATACTTTTCATCAGCTTGCAGATACGATTGATAGAAAAGAAAAATTTGCAGATAACAATTGGAAATATTCTTTATATGTTGCGTATAACCTTGCTTGTGCAGTTAATGCTTTACATCAAAAAGGGGTTGTAATAGGTGATATAAATGAAAGTAATTTTCTAATTGGCAATAGAACTGTAGCCGAAAAGAATGGAGTGTTCGATTTTAAAGACAATGGTATTGTTTATTGTATTGATTGCGATTCTTATCAAGTTGAATACAATGGAAAATTTTATTTATGTAGAGTTGGAAAACGGGAATATACTTCTCCTGAATTATCAATAATTATGAAACAAGAACAGAAAAAATACCATGAAATAGGTGTAAGAACAAAAAATCATGATAATTTTGGGTTAGCTGTATTAATATTTCAATTGTTAATGCTGGGTAGACACCCATATATGGGCATTGGTACTCCGGGGTATGTAACAGAAGCCATTAATGGTGGATACTTTGTTTTTGGCAAAAATGCAGGACGTAACCAAGTTTATCCTCCAATTCCAAGTGAAATGTATTCAACAATTTATTATTCACTCAATGATGAAGTTAGGGCATTGTTTGAACAAGCATTTAGTCATGATACGAGTGTCAAACGTCCGACAGCAGAAGAGTGGATAAAAGTATTAAAAGGGCAAATTGCTGAATTACTGCAATGTTCAGTAGATAAAAGTCATTTTTATGACAAAGACGGTGAATGTATTTGGTGTAAAATTAGCAATGAATATGGACTGAGCCTTTGGGGAAGCAAAATAAACGCTAATACTTCAATAGCATCAGCTTTTCATGTACCCAATATTAGTTATCAAAATACGCAAACGATACAAAAAACTACACCTCAAAACACAATTCAAAATACAACACAAACTCAACAAAATACGCAAGTTGCTAATGGTGCAAATTTAAATACACCTACTCAACCTATTTGTACTGGCTATGCGAATTATTCCTATAATGGTATTTATTGTGCGGCAGGAATTTTATATCTTTATCCTGACTACTTAATGTTTAAGGGGCATAAATTCAATTTTCAGCATCATACTAAAATAATCCCATTGAATGAAATTATAGAAATTAAAGAAAAAGGGGTTTTAATTAGTTATTCAATAGAAATTGTTAATATAGATGGTACATATACATTTAACGTAAATCCTGTAGACCCATGGATTGCCAATCTTTATAAGTTGATAGATGTAAATGATGTTCCATTTGTAACAACAATAGATTACAATGGCATTAATGCTAAAACAATAATGTGGTTTCATGAGTTAAACTGGGTAGTAGAATTTCAAAGATGGGTAACAGAATTGTCAAAAGGTAATTTCTCTGTAATTTTGGATATATTAAAGTGGATTCTTAAGGTTATGATATACCGTTTGATATTAAGACCTATTCTTATAGTCTTATTTAGTATAGTAATTATATACACTTTGAAGCCAAATGCTAGTGATGAAGTTCTGAGTAATGCATCTAATTTGACATTAATTATGTTAATAATCTTTGCTTTTATACCAGAGAAAATATTAAAACAACCTTTACGAAGGATTCTTTTCCTTTGTGGATTGGCAATATTACTAGTAATACAACTTTTAATAAATTAAGGAGAGTGTTTTATGTCACCATTCGCATTTGGAAGAAACAATGTAGATTATAACCAAGGCTATGTAGATGGCTTTAAATGGAGTCAGTATGATTATAACAGAAAACCCGGACCTGAATATGATGCAGGGTTTATGGCAGGATATTTTGAGAAAAACGGTCGACCTTTTGAGGGTGAAACTTATACTCAAAGAAAAAATGCTTATGATGCTCAACAATACCAAGAGAACTCATATTATGCCCAAAGAATATTTGGAGATGCGAATCCATTTACCATTAAAACGACAGCTATTCTCAAAGCTTTTTTAGCACTGGTTATTATATCTGTTATTTCATTTGTGTTTAATGAGGATAAGCCTTCACAACAAGAAAATATGAAATCTGACAATAGTTATCAAACACAAGAATTAAATTATAGTTCAAAGGCTCAGAAACCTAATGAGCTTTTAAATGAACAGGGAAAAAATAAACCCACAGAGAACACATTATCAAATTCATCTGAAATTACAGTCGATTTTAAACCATATATGAGAGACTTGCAAAGTAGAATCAAGATGAATTGGAGTCCACCTATATCAGGCAGAGATAAAACCGTAGAAATATTATTTAAAATTTCAAAAGATGGAAGGCTTTTATCTTACGAAATACAAAAATCTTCGGGAATTACAGAAGTTGACAGAGCTGCTGTTCAAGCAATTCAATTAACAGCACCTTTTAGACCATTGCCAGAAGGATTTAAGGGAGATAGCATAGATATTCTCTTTACATTTGATTATCATAAAATACAATAATAGAATTAAGGAATGTTATGAATAAAATATGTATGTTATTATGTTTAATATTGCTATGCTTAGTGTCATCTGCTTTTGCTTATGATACAAATATGTCGCCTGAGATTTACCGTTCGTATGGTCGTCAACAACAAAAAGCAAAAGATAATAAAGGTAATACTATTATAGTAACTCCACACTATGAGAATTATGCTGACCGTAACAAAAATGTATCAGAAAAAGTAGTTGCGATTTATGACAAACACAGTCCTGCTTATGGTTACAGATATATGCTTTATACTCCAATTGGCAAATATGTAGGACATCACAAAATAATGCAAAGAAGCCCAAATGGGTACGGGTTTGACGGAATCCCGGAGGGAGCAGATGGTTGTAATGAGAATAGTCCTGTTCCCTGTTTTCGTTCTTTGCATGAGGCTAAGCACTACTATTACCCTCAATGGTACTAATAAGTAAAATGTCTTTTCAAGCTGATAAGTATTAAAAATAGTAGCCCATAATAGATAAATATATCGTATAGAGATACTTTATAATGCCTAAAATACCTTATATGACGAGGTGGTAGCTCCTTTAGGTCAGGCTTATCAGGGATTTAAACAAAAGAAACACCCTCTAATACTTAATATCAGAGGGGTTCTTGTATTCTAAGGAGCAAAGAATACCTGTAAAATCTTTAGTCTATGAAAAGTGTACTTTTCGTGGACTGTTTTTAGGAGTGTAAAATCAATGTTTTTCGCTTGTGATTTTCCGAAAAATAGGTCTATGAAACACACCTAACCTTTTATGGACTGAGCATATTTAAAGAATGTACTTCTTTTGATATTGCACATACTCATAACATCCTTAACTTTAATAAGTCCTTGCTTGTACAGTTCATAGCACCTTATAAAATCTTTTGGTAATTCACTTGTAGGTCTTCCAAATTTTACACCTCTTGATTTTGCACTTGCAATTCCTTCTGCTTGTCGAGTTTTGATATTTTCTCTTTCACGCTCTGCAACATAGCCTAAGAGCTTCAAGACAATATCAGTAATCAATCTTCCTGTCAATCCGTTTTGGTTGTTACGAGTGTTTAAAATCGGCATATCAAGAACTTGAATATCCACTCCCATATTAGTTATGCTTTCCCATTCCTTGCAAATTTGTGAATAGTTACGACCAAACCTGTCAATGCTTTTTACGACAATAAGGTCTCCAGCTCTTAACTTTGATTTCATTTCTTGATACTTTTCTCTGCCGACAAAGTTCTTACCACTTGCTTTTTCAACAATGATTTCATCTATATTTAAACCTTGAAGTGAATCCAGTTGCCTGTTTTCGTTCTGTTCACGAGTTGAAACTCGAATATATGCGAATGTTTTTGCCATAATTAAATCTTCCTTATCTGTTACCCTTTGGGAATTTTCTGAAATTCCCATAACTTTACCTACTGCAACACAATTTTAGGTTAAGGGGGATTACTCCCCCTCAATCAATGCTCTGATGTCAAAAGCAAAGTATATGTTACTGGCTCTAATGCCGATAACTCCAAAAAGAATTTATATGAAGTGATTTCTTTATCAACCTTTACTGGTAAATCTATGAAAGATAAGTTTTGTTTGATTATTGAAATATGTTCATGATATTCACCGTTAAGGTAATCTTCCGTATAAACTTCCATATATCCTTGTTGCTCTTGGTTTAATGCGATTTCAACCACAAAGAATGTAAACTCATTTTCTTTGTAAGCCTGTAGAACCTTTGGCATATAGCTGACTACATTATCTACAACCCAATAAGAGTTCAAGGTCTTCTGAAAGTCCATTACACCTTCTGTGTATAACAAGCTGTTACAAAAACTTCTCTTGTATAATCGTTCAGAACCATAGTTTCTGCCGTAAACTTCTTTAACTGTGTTATATGTTACTGTCATTTGTTTATTCTCCTTAATTGTGATTACTGACTAATCCCCAAAAGGGGAAGGGGCAAAGCCCCTATGAGATTGTGAATTTCCTGTAATTAGTTTGCTTGATGAAGGCGTTGTATAGTTCAATATACTTCTTTTTGAAAGCTGATGTGTTGAAGTTATTTCTGACAACATTGGTAAATCTGATTGTAAACGCACCTACTTGTAACTCTTCAAGCCCTGCATTATCCAGTAGCTTTTTGATTTCAGCTTCTTTTTCTTCTTTGAGTTCTTTCAACTCTTCCAGCTTAGCTTCCAATGCTTTGATAGTTCTGATTTCATCTTCTAAGTTGATGTTAGTAGTAATGATTTTTGTCATAATATTTGCTCCTTATTATTAGTTGTAATCCTGTGCAAACCCGTACGCTGCTTGCCATTTCATGATGTAGCCAATTCGCTATCTTGTCAAGTTTTTGGGAGAAATTTTCGCAGCAAAAATTAACTTGACAAGATGTAACTATATAGCTATGCTTTAGAAAAAGAGGTAAGGCGATATGCGAAAACAAAAACCAAAATATGTAGTCCCGGATAGGGTAAAAACAAGAGTCAGAAACTTCATGAATGATTTTCTGACAGAGCAAGGGCAGACAAAAGCAGGATTAGCAACACTTATGCAAGAAAAATTAGGTCGGTCAGGTTGCAGACCAAGTTTAGTGAAAAAGTTTTCACATGCAACTTTTCAGCTTGCAGAGGTTATGGAAATACTTGACCTGTTTGGATATGAGTTACAGATAGTCAAAAAAGAGCCGATAGAGGGTACTGAAAAAGAGTGTTAAGCTATCTGCTAAAATCCTCACAGAAATTTTTAGGATTTTGGGGAAAGTTTACGACTTTAGTTTATCCATTCTACAATGGTCTTACCTTGATAACCCTTAAGCCATACAAACCAAGCATAAGCAATGGCAGATGAGGTGTAGCTCTTGAAATCTCCATTTTTAGCACAGTTAATTCTGGAGCTTGATATATAGACCGTTTTAGGTGGATATTGATTAAAGAGTTTCTTTCTTGCCTTACCCTCTAAAAACAAGACCTTGAGGAACATACAAACATATCTTCCTGTATCGACCAGACTTAGAGCGTGTTCGACAAACTGCTGAGCGTATATGTAAGGAGGATTGGTAACAATATCACCGTTGCGATAAGATTCACTACATAGTAAAAAATTCTCGACATCTCCATAACCTCTATCAATTAAATCTGTTGCTTTAGCTAATTTCCCTGCACTATTAAAGACTTTTGCCAAATGACCTTCTCCACAGGCACATTCCCAGATGTTATTTAGCTCTGGCAGAATTTCCAACAATAATTCTCCAGCCAAAGGGTCTGTTGCATAAAAGTCATTTTCTTCTCTTATACCTAAAGAATGATTTGATGCACCTATGTTTCTATATACTGATTGATTTACCATATAAAATGCTTTTAATTGTCGTATATGGTAAAACCTAATATCCTAACTATAAGTTTTGTCTCATAAGAGCAATAAACCATTAATGTTAGATTATAGTATTATGTTAGTAATATGTGTTACAATAAAATTGTTATACATTAACAATTAAAACAGTGTACGATATGTGTACTTTTACAATGATTACGAAGCTGTATTTTAATTATGAGCACAGGCTAAAATGTGCAATATGACTGGCCCTTCACTTTATAAGCAGGGCTCATAACCCGAAGGTCGTTGGTTCAAATCCAGCTCCCGCAACCATTTCACTGGAAGTATCAAACGCTGATACTTCCAATTTTTTAGCCGTTTTCACATCATCACTTTTCATCAGAAATGGACTTATGTCTAATTTGATATAAACCTCTCTTCTAACCGGGTCAAGGATTACAGCCTCAATACACTTTTCTACAAATGCCCTTCTTTGAGGTAGTAAACTATGGGCAAGAACCTTAGAGTTCTGTTTACACAATGCTTTAAAGTAATCATACGTTAATATTCTATATTGTTTAGGAACTTCAAGTTCTGCTAGTGCTTCCTTTAGCTGTTCAACTTTTTCTATTAATGTATTGTATTGGTCAGACACTGCCTTCAATGCTGGGCCTACTATGTCACCACTGCTAATATTTTCCATAAGCTTCTTCGCTTTCTGCTCATTTGTTGCAATCTGCTTTTTGATATTAGAAGCTTCAAGTTTATTGTCATCAAGCTGAACCTTCTGCTTGTTCATTGATACAACATACTGGTCATATAATGCTTTTACAGTATCATCACTAAGATATAACTTTATAATTTCCTTCTGTACTTTATCATCTAGCCATTTACTAGGTACGTAGAATGAACTTGCTTTACATCCAGCACGACCATGACTGTTGTATTCGGAGCAAACATAGTGTTCACCAGAAGATATTATTTTTGAACCACAGCTTGCACAGTAGAATTTTTCCGGGATGTCTACCAGCAACTTATCATTTTTACTGTTGGATGAAGTAGAGTCTTTTTTACGAGCCTTCTTGCTTGCCATTAGTTGCAGTGAGTCATATTGTTCTTTAGTTAGCAGTGCTGGTACACCATTTTCTACTATTACCCATTCAGACTCATTTTTTAATTCACCCTTCTTGTGGTTATTATTGTAGTATCGCTTATTGTATGTAACAACTCCATACAATATCTCATGTTTAGCCTGTAATGATAAAGTGTTTTTTCTAACTAGTTCACTCTTTCTGGCAATAGGTAACTTAATAGAGTTTGCAAAGTCAGCAATCTCTTTATATGATTTACACTGTTTCAGCCGAAGCTCAATAAAGATATACTTTCCCCATTCCCACATTGTTTTAGAAACAGTATTACCGTCAATGATAGCTGTATGTATAGTTGTATTTTCAGCCCAGTATGTCTTTGTTATTGGCTTCTGGTATTTATCTATTCCAATCTGTCGTTTATACGGCATTAACCAGAATTGTGCGGAACCACCATTTTGATATACATAGCCAGTTTCTGGGTCAATGGTTTGTGCATTCTGGATACACCCCCTGATTGTATCAAGACTAATCTTCATAGATGTTACTTGTGCATTTATTTCACCGAATGACTCTTGAACAAAACCTTCAATACTATTAGGGTCTTCAACATCACCAGTAACAAATCTAACTTCAATCTTACATGTTCTTAATAGGTCTTTATATATCTTAGAGCGTTTGGTGTTCCTACAGAAGCGTTCTTGAGAATATGAGATGAAGTAACAAATGTTGCTGTCAGTACAAGCTTCCTGTATCTTCTGTTCAAAGGGTTGCCAATTAGCACGGTCTTGATATGATGAACGTGCTTCGTCTTCTATAAACCAATCAATCTGTTCGTCTTTAATTCCAAGCTTTTTTTCAGCGAATTGTCTAATCTCTCTTTGTTGGCTTATTAAAGAATTTTCAATTTCTCTGGTATCACCCTTTGAAACTCTACATTGACCTATAGCTATTTTTGTTACCACATGCACCACTCCTATTGAGCCAATTATACACTAAACATGCCTGTCATATTATAACCCCCTAAACAAACAGGGAAATACTGGACTTTCTGTGAGGATATTATTAAGAAGCCAGCCAAAAAGCGAATGCCCCTTCTATCTGCTTGTTACAGTAAAATCATACCCTAGAATATCAAGTATTCTCAACATCTCAATATGACGGAGTGAGCCACGTGCTAACTTGTTTGATAATCCTGTCTTACTGTCTTTCGTACCATACCTGTCGTTAAGTTCTTTCGCCAGCTTCTCCAGTGTGTAACCTTTAGCCACTACATAGGACTTTACAAGCCGTTTAAGTTCTTCTGTCGCTACATTTTCATCTGTATCTAATAGTTTATCTGCCATGATATTCTCCTTTATTATTATAATACATTATTACGTGGACTAAATCAATACTAATGTAAACTTTTATTACAAAAAAAGAATACAGAAATATTGACATAATCCATGTTTTGATGTACTATATACATGTAAGCAGAAACAACAAAGGAGAACAAATTATGAAAACATTAGTAATCACAGCAAACTTAGAAAACGAAATCAAAGACATCAGAGTATTAGAAGCGAAAATCAATGAGTTAGACGAACTTAAGAAAGAAAAAGAAGCTCTTATTAAATCAGTGCTTGATACTGCTGGTGTTGAAGAAATGAAGATTGGGGCATTCACAGTACGCTTCACAAACATTATTAGAAACAATTTCAACACTACAGCATTCAAGAAAAAATACTTGGAATTGTACAACGCTTTCATTAAACAATCAAATTACAGAAAGTTCACTATAGCGTAGGGCTTGCCCCTACGCTATAAGCTGGGGTGCTGTGCAAGAAGGTGCTAACGCACATTACATGCACACACTAAAAACGAACGTCATTGTTATACACATTCGTACAACGAAAAGGACTGTATTTTATTAGATACATTCATACAATAAAAATCAGTATTTGACATTTACATTAAAAAGAAGGAAAAATCATGGCTACAATAGGTTTTATCAGAGTATCAACTCTTGACCAAGATACTGAAAAAAATAAACTGGACATATTGCAATTTGCTAACGCACGCAAGCTAGGGAATGTTGAGTTCGTTGAAGAAAAAGTTTCTGGTACAAAGGACTATAAGAAACGCAAGCTGGGGGAATTATTGGAAACTCTACCCAAAGGAAGTGTAATTATAACTCCAGAGTTATCAAGGGTTTCTAGGTCTATAGTTCAGATACTTGAGGTAATACAGATTACACAGGATAAAGGTATTACATTGTATTCACTCAAAGAGAATTTCTGCAACATGGACAATTCTATTGCTTCTACAGTAACCAAGACTATATTTGCACTGGTAGCACAGATTGAGCGTGAACTCATTAGCCTTCGGACACGTGAAGCATTGCATGCCAGAAAACAAGCTGGGGTCAAGCTGGGTCGTCCTTCTGGCAAAGGTAAATCAAAACTAGATGAGCATTCTGCCGATATATTACGGCTGGTTGCTCTTAAAGTACCAAAGACCATTATTGCCAAGCAGTACTGCTGTTCTGTGGGTAATCTTTATAATTTTCTTAACAGATTGGAAGGAGTTACTTAAATATTCATATTTCAAGAATTGTATACTGATTTTCCACCGTGCGTCACATAATCAATATCTATACCATTTTCTTTATACTTTACTGTGACTTCTTGTCCCATTTCATCTATTGACCTAACACCCTTAAGGTTTAGAGTATTATCCCAATACATTGCCCTTTTTACTTCAGTTCCAGTTTTAGGGTCTAATTCTTTAATATAAGATGGCAATGTTTTGCCGTATGCAGTCTTATAATTAATAATAATCTTAGGCTTTCCAGTAGCAATATCATATACCTTTACCACTGATAAATCTTTACCATTTGTAGCAGAAACATATTCTCTAATCAAATTACCACTTTTATCTCGCACAGGAACCACACGCCCTATTAAACCTTTAGTTGCAGTACTAAAATCAACAAGTACTGGTATATCAGCAGGAATTACTGGAGGCTTTGAAAACTTTGAAGCTCTTAGACCTGCTAAAAAAGTTTCTACATTCGCTGGCTCAACCATTGTAGTTGGAATTGTAAATTTACTAGTAAAACTGTCTATTGCTGGACTGTGGTCAAGTTTCATCTTTGTATAAACTTTGCCACTTTCTAATGGAGTAGTTGGTTTTGTTGTAAAGTTTACTAAAGCCTTACTTCTAGGTGCACTTTCTTTCAAAACCTGTGCAGCTTCTTTAACCCATTTACCATTTATCCATTTTCCTGTAGCTAATACAGCTTTTTCTATTACCATATTATTTCCCCTATTACTTACTATTATACATATAAAGTAATTGAGCTTTCAGAAATTGCCTAATTGTAACACGCTTCATTAGAATTGTTACAATTCAATCATACCATGCCAGCACCAGCTTCCATTTCAAATATCAACACAGAGGCCATTTACAGCCGTTTTAAGACACTTTATTGTATTATTAGGAGTAATTCCATTCCCGGATTTAAAACGAGGTAAAATATTCTGATAAAAAGAAAATCTGTCAGCGTACTATTTCAGCCTATTATGGCTTCCATAGTGCTTCACAATCGCCTTCATATTCTTAAGAGGGTCAGTAATCTTCGCTTCCTTCTCTTCTGTCTTATCGTCAATGTTATCAACCTTCTTCTTTAAGTTATTTAATAATATCAATTTCATCTCTTGCAGCTTCGCTTCTCTATCTGTCATTAGTTCATTCTCCTGCATTATAATATTTTTCAATACAGGCACATTGTCCAGATTGCATATTATATCTGCAATTAGGACACATTCTGCACCTATACCTTTTGTTGATTGTGTATTTTGCGGGCATGCCAGCAATAACAATAACTTCCCCTTCATCTGCCACTATTAACATTTTCATCAAAAATCACCTTCAAATCCTGTTATATCAAAGGTATGCGTTTGTTATAAGCTGTTTTATAAGAAATCCAGCAACTATTCCCAGTGCAAATGCGTGTGCTTCAATCATTTTCACCTTCCAGAGCTATCATTTTTAAAGCATACTCAATCATTTGTTTTGTTACATTGTTACGGTTTAAAAAGTTCATTATCACCTTCCTACATAGTGCCGAAGGTGTTATATTATGAAGTTCACAAAGGAATATTAACTGTTGCTTCGCTTCATCTGGTAGGTACACAGTTACATTTCTAAGATTGTACTTCTTATTATCATACTTCTTCTGCTTCTTCATAATGTATTTCTCTCCAGCTATCTAGGTAATTGTGTAACAAAGTATCCACCAGCCAGCTAACACTTACCCCATGTTTTTTACGGTGTTCCCTTAATGCTTCCAGCGTACTTTCTCTTACACTTATTGATGTGTTTATTTTTTTCTCAAGTTTCAATGTCATACCTTCTCCATATTATTTTCTTGTATATGTACTAAAATATAACTTTAGTACCAGAAATTAATGTAGAAATTTCTTTAATTAAACAGAGAAAATTTTAGTTCCCAGTTCTTACTGGTATAACCTAAACACACTATCACCATTGCATTTTCCACCACATATAAACACTACTACCAATGTAAACAAAACATACAATAGTTATTAGGCTACTTCTTCCAATCCGTCAATTTTCATATCAGAATTTCTGCCGTAAGCAGTATGTATCAAGTCCAATAGTTCCAACAGTAACTTAATCGTTTTCGGCTTGTAGTGCAGAAGGTATGTATAACAGCAATCTCGAAGGTATGGCGACAATTCCTTCATCAGCTTCTCATTCTTTGTAATACCATACTCTAATGAAATCATATCATTGAGTGCTGAACACTCATACTGTTGTTGCTCAAATAATTCTACAATACGCTGGCATGCTAATAGCTCTGTAACTTTTTCAGCTGCAAGTACCTTTGTTAAGTCCTTTACGTCATTTACTTCTGGCAAATATTCATCAACATGGGATTTTATCATTCCACGCAATTTTTCTTCTGTAATGTTATAATCAGCCAGTATGTTTATCATCACTGGGGTTGTGCTTTTTAACAAATCTGGTAATTTAATTTCACCTTCCGGGAGTGCTAAATATTTACGCATACTATCAAAAGTAAACAAATGAGCTTCCAGTCTTAAGGTATGGTCAGCAATTTCAAGTCCTTCATCACCTATTTCAAACCAGTAATCAGTGTAATGTCCTCTTTTATATCTAACTTCTTTCCCCTTATCATACACTATAAAGGATTTCTTGACCTTTTCAGCCTTACTTTTAATCATAATACTACTGTTTCCGTACTTATTAATAATATTTTTAGCTGAATATATGGGGTAAATTGAACTTAATGCTCTAATAAAATTATCCTGTGTTAATGTATGAAGGTCAAGTGTTACATCACATAAGCGTACTGTGGCAACTTCAATCGCCACAGCTACATTAAAATGCACGTGGTTCAAATCTCTTATCTTAATCAAACACTGTGCAATATTGTGTACATTAATGCAACCTAAAAATCCTGTATCTGCCATAAACTTACCAGTTACATCAATAATCAATCTATCATCTTTAATATAAAGAGCATTTAAACCAAGCGGTAATTTGTGCTGTTCAATCCAACAGTTAGGGTAAATGTTATTACCTATACGTGTTTCAAAAGGTTCTTCTTCAATCTCTTGTTCGCTTTCTTCTAACACTTCCCATGTCTGTGAATTCATTCCTTCTGGTTCAGCTTCATCAGTAGGAATAATATCACCAGTAACCATTCCTTCGCACAATTCTTTTTCCCATTCATCTATTTCATTACGGTCTAATTTCTTTAACATACTGAGGAATGGCTTACTACAAGCTACTTGTAGCTGTCGTCTACTTTCCATTTTCTTTTCTACAAATGACTTCGGTTCTTCTAAAGTTCCTTTATAAAGCATATCCAGTATTTCAAATTCAATAGCTTCACCATGTAACCGTAAATCAATGCACATCTTAATTCTATCAAAAGCATTGTACACTGGTACAGTATGTGCTGTCTGTACAATCTTTTTATCCAGTGTTTTAATTAGATGTAGATATGTACTACGTGCCGGGGGCTTCTCTTTCTTATAGTCAAAGTCATTGGTTTCAGATGTTGTAACATTTACAACATCCCCAGAAATCTTTTTTAATCTAACATTTTTCTTTTCAGCACCATTATTACGGTGCTTTGAGCTAATCTCATCACTACTCACTTTCTTTAACGTCCTTCTACTCACTGCATTGTACCATTCTGCCCTATTTAAAGGACGTTAGGTGGCTTGGTGAGTAGAAATATTCAAGCCACCTGTCATAAAATATAATGTAATAACTTCTATTTCACATGTGAGTTTTTAAAGCATTGATATTCTGGGGTATGTTCTTCATCATTTAGAATTAAATCTATTTCAGCAGTTTTGTCAGAAGCTTCTGCTAATCGCTGTGCTTCCAGTAATGCACCTTTGTCTTTGAAGGTGTCAATTAAACTATCAACAAATCTAGCACAAGCAGATGTATCGGCTTCTAAACCTTCATTCGCTGCATTATCAACTTTAACAGATATATCTTTCTTCTTGTTAGCCATACTGTTATTGTAGCAGAAATATCTCACTTGCCAATATATCTGTATAGAGATTGAGGATGTACCACATCATTGTCATAAACTTTCACACAATCCAGTTTTTCAATAACATTGTCCTTTAAGAACCTTCTTATATACCAATATGCTTGACCTGTTGTTAAGCCCAAAGTTTTTTCCATGAAGTGCCTAGAAAATGACTTTTTCTTACATATCTTTAAAATGACATCAGCCGAAGAAGCACGTCTGACTTTACTTTTAAATTTCCAAACACGTTCAATGAGGACTCCCGCAACCAAGTAAATACAAGGCTTTTGAAGATTTTTCAAAAGCCTTTTTTAATACAACTTTTTAATTCTTCCCCACTATTTCCCCACTCGTGATTATAAGAACTTACAAGAATTTAAAAATATATTCTAAAAAAATCATTTCAGGTAACTAAATTTTTATAACCAATCTTTATAATTTGACTTGCAGTTTGAGAAAAAGTAGCAGATGAAATGATAAATATAATTGTTGGGGTAGATATAAAGTGGCAGATGAAATGAGAATTATTTATTTCTAGTATTGAAAATCAATCTGTCAGTTTGCATGTTTTGGTGC
>OGOP01001695.1_pt1 | contig 14767 bp, 18 predicted proteins | sample 1552591 | NCBI WGS metagenome assembly OGOP01 (sample SAMEA2580120, study PRJEB22360) | human gut metagenome | biome: human gut; feature: human-associated habitat; material: faeces | place: Denmark | collected 2008/2010 | reverse complement strand
TCTCTTTCAAAAGGTTTATCGCTTTATCCATCATAAGCAACCCCTTTCTAATTCCATTCCGCACGAGGCCCAACGGCTTTATACTAAGGATTTCTTTTAGAATGTTTCACTCCCTGAATAAGGGACTTACGTGAATTTTCAATGCCCAAATTGACTGAATCTGTAATATAGGTCATTATATAGATATAAAGAAACGAACCATTTATGAAGAATAAATATTTACTCATAAATAGTTCGTAATAATAACGATGGTGCCTACGTAGTCAATTCTGACGAACTAGTAAGGCTCTAATCATCATTCAATATATTCTTGGAAGTGAATGTTCTATCTGAACACTTATATTATACACCTATTCTATAGGATAAGCAATTATTTTATTAGTTTTTATGTCATAGAATATTGTACATCCACCACAGATTTCAATTTTAAATCTACTACAATTTTTGAAATATTTTCTGAAATTAACATAGCTTTTGATTTTGCGGTTAATATGCCATCCTTTTTCATATGTTCCACTTCACTTTGACGTTTTTCAATTTCACATTTTAAAATATTCGATTGTTCTTCAATTATCTTTAATTTATTCATGTAATTCTCAAAAGTGATTTGTTCAGCACTATATAAGAAAAATAACTTCTTCTTTTCTTCAGCTTGCTTATCTAATTTCTTTTTAGCAGCCAAAATATCTGGTGTAACTTTTTCTGTTAATAAAAGACCATGTTTTGAAATATAATCAATTAAAATCTGTTCATTGATTCTATTTTTATTTTCATCTTCATAATACTTATAAACTCTGATATCACCATTTGATAAAGTTTTATTAGAAGCCGTATGTTTTAACAAAGTACCTGATAAATCATACACCTTACTTTTGAATATATACTGATTTACTCGTTCTGGCATATGCCAAGATGAATTTTTAATTGCCAATTCCTGTTGTTCTTTAGTCAACAATGTTTCACAATCCAGTTCAAAGTATTCATTCCGAAAAAAGATTTCTCCATGGTAAATAGGATTCTTTATAATTCGTTTTATAGCATCCTCGGAGATTGTTATTTTTTCTTTCACAAAGTCTTTATCTTTTCTAATAGTATTTCTAATCTTTAAAGCAGAATATCCTTGAATAGCCCAATCAAAAATTTTACGAACCAAAGGGAAAGTGATTTCATCTGGCTCAATTCCGCTTTTCTTTACCTCTCGTACATTTCCATGAATTTCTTTTTCTTCATATTTTGAAATTCTTTTATAACCGAATGGGGGAGTACCACCAAATATATAATTTCCTAATTTTGCTCCACCAATCATTCCATTGATTGTACGTTCTGAAATTGTATCTTCTTCCCATTCAGCGATTGAACCTATAATATGCACAAAAAATCTTCCAATAGCCGTGGACAAATCAATTTTATCTTTGATACTGATTAGATCCACGTCATTTTCTATAAACAGTCGTAATAAGTAATCTAAATCACCCAAGCGCCTTGTGAGTCTATCCAAAGAATAAATGATGATATATTCAACTTTTTTAGCTTTCACCAAATCAATCAACTCATTCATTTTTGGACGATTCAAGGTCTTTGCACTTTGTCCATCCTCATTTAAAACTTTTATCGGATTCTTAAATTCTTCAAATTCAATATAAGCACGTGCTTTATTTTCTTGTTCAATAAGATTATAACCATCTTGTGCCTGTTGTTGTGTTGACTCTCTATTATATATCACCAATAATTTTTCACTACTCATACTTCTATTTTTAGAAGTACCATACCTACAAAAAAATGTTATGAAATGATGTTAATCAAATCATAACATTTTAAGCCTTTATTTCCTAGTAACCAAATAGGACATTTTGATATGAATTATTCTTCACCCTGAATAATTCTTCTTTCCTCATCACCATCAATCATGATTGAAATTTTATCATCCAGTGTACTGAATACTTTTATTTCTATATCCTCTGATTCATTTCTTTCGCATAGAGATATCGCAACTAATCGATTTCTAAATTTTTCAGATTCGATTTTGAATTTTTTTAATGCTTGTTGCAAATCATTTGTTTCTTTTTTTATAACTTGTTGTCCTGATACCTCGAAATAGTACCCATGTACTAATTCATATAATACTGTCTGTACATAATATTTATTTTTCATTTTCTTTTTCTCCTTTTACTCAAACCAATCAACTGGTTTACGTTCAAACTTGTTTTGCAATTCTACTGTTGGTTGCATATCCCACAGTTTATCTAAATGAGCATTAATATTATCATAATTGATATATTCATTGAACCAGAAGCGACCGATATATTCGTTCGCACCTTCGAAATTGCACCGACATTCTCCCAAATCGTCAAATAGTAATATATCTTCTAATTGTTCATCTGATATAAAGATGATTTCTGGTCTTTTTAAACCTTTTGATGACAAATAAAACTTTGCACCTTTAGTAATGTATTCTTCTTCCAAAGTCTTTTCCACATACTTTAGCAAGTAGTTTATAGTTTCATCATAGGTTTTCACTTTTTCAATATCGACTATGCCATTGCCCCAAATATCTTGTAATTCTCTCTTTGGAATGTAGGGCATACCATAGGCGATTAAGTGTATATGCCAGCGTTTCGTAAATTGTGTACCTCTTTCAAGTACAGCGATATGTTCAAAAGTATGACCTTTTTTTCTTTTATAATGTTGCTTGAACCTTTTAAATCGTAAAACTGCTTCATCTCTTGTCGGTGGTTTTCCGTTGATATCACGAAAGGTCAAAGTAATAAATTTATCTTCTGTGTCATACTGACATATATTTGACCATATCAACCTTTTCAATTCACGTTTACACCTTGATATTGTTTGTGGTGCTCTTTGATAAGGTTCATTTGATTTAACTTTACTTTGCAGACGAGCTTCTCTTTTTTCTGCTTTTCTTTGTTTTTCTTCATCTGTTAACTTATCATATAATTCACCTTCAACAATATATTCACAATCATCACTTCCTAACTTTCCAATTCGCACCTTGGAAAATCCATGGGGAACTGCATTTTCAAAAGTATAAATCTGAATCAAATTACCACATTTTACTATTTTTTTATTGTAATTTCCCAACTCAATTTCACCTCCAAAATACTTTAGTGTTCTTAATCATGTGTCTAATGTGTGCGTATATATAACAAGGGAAATATACGCACGACACCCGCAAGCGGGTGTCGGTGGGGCTGTGCTTCGATATACGAGCACATCACGCACAGCCCCATCCGAACTACTTTTTGTTTCTGGTTTAAAACTTTTATATTCCTCATTTTTGTACAATCAATCACAAATCATTCTGTCGTTTCATCTCTTGAGAAATAACAACAAAAAATAGTCAATGTGTTTATTTATTCATTTCTCTATGAAAAACCGTTCATAGAATCCCATATGAACGTCAGAATGTATCTGTATTCAGCCAAATAAGAAATAATGGACTCGTACATATATATTCGTTAAAAACGCTTAAAACACTTTTAAAGGATATATAAATGTATTTGGTCAAAAAAAGTTAGTTGATTTTCCCATATCCCACCCACAAAGAAAGAAAAGGGAAGTATCATAAATCTGTAATTGTATTTATTTAAACGCTCACCATTCACCAAAGCCCATTAAATATCATAACTTTTGTCATACCAGTCTTTTTGATCCACTGCAGCCTTTTTCATTTTTCCTGAATACACCATCCTATTCTTCTTTTTTTATGTCATATATCCTCTGTTTCTTTTGGCTATGTTCATAGCACAGCCACTCATAAATACAAAAGTTTTCTCGAAAATTTTTTAAAAAATTCTTTTCAATATTTTTGTTAAAATATTTTTCAATTTCCTTTTGCATTTCTTCGTTTGCCTGTGCCATTCCGTAGCTGTCAAAAGAAAGTGAGGATATTTAAAATGACATTTGATGAAAAAGAAGAATTTTTGAAAGACATGGTGGAACAGGAAAAAATCGATGAAAAAGTATGGCAGTTTGCTACAAGAACTTATGGATTTAACAATAAAACATTTGATGATATTTCTGTTTGGTACTTTGGAATGGATGTTGAAAACGCATTTGAAGATTACAACAATGGGTATCTATGATACCCCCTTTTCTTTTTTTATCCACCCTTGGGAAAATCCAAAGCAACCTGAAGGTTGCTATCCTAAAAAACGACATACAAAACGCTCCGCGTTTCTAGTCGTTTTTCAGGGATTGCAGGGTGGCATAATAAGGAATAGCGTTTACTTCAATTCTGTCACCTTGACCAATCCAAGCCTTGCCGACTTCCAATGATTTCAATGTATCATCAAACATCATTCTGCTGGATGTATCACTAAAAGACCCTAATAATACTCTGCACATAAAGTTATCTCTCATAGCCCCCTTTATGTAGGCGGTATCGCCACGTTGCATAGTTACCAATAGGTCGTACCCCATAGCACGACCTAATAATAGTATCGCTCTGATATCTTCTTCAAATACCTCACGTTGCTTTTTTGTCATGCAATCCAGAAGCACAATGTATTCTTCCAGTACAAGGATTTTGCTGTTCATAAATTCATCATCAACAAAATTAGTCAGCCCCATTGATTTTAACTTTTGTTGTCTTTCCAACATTTCCAGACGGAACGCATGAACAAAATCTATCACTTGTTCGATATTTGATACTTCATTAGATATATACCTTGTAAACAAATCTCTGTAGCTGTAGTAATCTACCATTTTTCCATCTACGAGCCATACATCCGTATTGGAAGTAAACAATCCATTTAAAACATATCGCACAAATACAGATTTTCCTTGTCCTGTTTCTGCGACAATCAGACAATGCGGATATTGCACCCAATCCCAGAACGTCAGACCATCAAAGCCAGTACCTACAGATACAGTTGTTCTGGTAGCCTGTACTTCTTTTTTAGGGTGCAGAGATACCAGAACATCAAAATATAAATAGCCTTTATATTTTTGTAAAACTGTGGTTACACTCGTATGTAATTCCACAGTTTCCTTGAAATGCTGGTATTCTGTTTCCGTTGCTTTTTTGTTAAATCTCACACGAACACGAACCGCATTTTCAAGCTGGGCAGTCCAGCATTTCAAAGTTTGTCTGTCCTGATTGTCTTTTTCAGAATAATCTCTACAGGTTTTTCTAACCTCATTGATAATTCTTTTTCTGGTCATATAATCTGAAAAGTTCTTTTTCGTAATTTTTGAAAATATAAAGGCAGAAAAAACACTGAATCCATTTATAAACCAGTACACAATATCAGAAGAATTTATCATTACTGTTCTATGATAATGAATACGTTTCTTCTTTTTCATCATTCATTCTCTTTCGATTCATCAGACTTCTTTTCTTTCTGTTTTTCATCTTTCTTTTCATCTGATAAATCATTATCCTTTTTCTTTGCTTTTTCTTTTAATTCCTCAGACTGTTTTTCAATCAGATAATTCTCACCTTTTTCAGATAAAGTATCATTTTTAAACAGTCGATAATCAAATTTCATTTCCTGTGTTTCTAAATCTTTTTGCGATACTTTTACAGTGACATAATAAACATTTTCAGGAAGTCCAATTTGTAGTATAGACTTCCTCTTTGTTGTGATTGTATCTTTCGTCATGAATATTTTTTCACGTATCAGTTCAAAAGGGAGTTCATTTCCTTTATCATCCAATACTTCAAAAGAAGTTTCGTATTTCTTTTGATAATTCAAAAATGTTTCTTCCAATGACAATTCACCTAAATTCTTTTCTTTATCCATGATGAATTGTTCAGTGGTCAACGTATCGTTATTCAAAGACAATTCATATGTTTCACTGTTACTTGCCATTGGTCTATCATCTGGAAGCCACATTTTACTTGTTGCCAATGCACCCACTATCACCATTAAGCAAAATAAACCCAATAGCAACTTTTTGTTGTAGCCATCTTTAAGAACGATATATTTTTTTTCACTTTCTGATTTGAACATATATTCACCCCTCACATTAGATGAGAAGCAAAGCCTGTTTTAAACGCTTCGCTTCTTTAATCGCTATCAAATCTTTTTCATCAAATACTGCATATGTACCATCTTTAAAATGACAGTACAATTTTTTTCGTTTGCTTTTTCGATATCTAAATGTTTTATCAAAAAATACTGTTACAGGGAAACCATTATCACCTCTGCAATAAATCAAATCTCCCTGAACCAAAATATCTGGCAATGTTTTTCCATGTAAAATCAAATCTTGTGTTCTTACAATCTTTTCTTTTCTAGAAAAATAATCTGTTATATAAACCAAAGTATGTATGCCTGATGGACTATTGAGCAAACGTGTTTCAGAAAATATAAAAACACTATCCATAGTTCTGACATAATCTCCCAGAACCACTTTTTTCATATCCAATAAATGATACGGATGAAAGAATCTGTATAAATCTTCGAACTTCTTTTTCTTTGATTCTTTGGACTTTTCCAGACCAAACAAAGGTAATTGCTCAAAATCTGTCATATTATCTTGATACAGGATTAGCAAAGGTAACTTCTCCATAATGTTCTTTTAACTGTGACAAGGTTAATTCTCTTTGCCACCAGTCACCATTTGCTTTTTCTCCTGTTTCTCCATTTGTACATTCCTTAATGGCAAAAGTCCAATCATCTGTAGAATTATTCAAATTCGCTTCTTGCACTATCAAAGTATCACCCTTGATATCAACGATAATACCGACGTGATTATGACCATTTTTATTATCACTTGAAAAGATAGAACCCTTTACAGGTTTATCTGCCTTTTTATATCGGTCTTTATTCAGTTTAGTTAGATTATCCACCCAATCATACCCCATAGCCGACCATGAAGGCGCCCATCCATAAACTTCTTTTAATCTTCCCCAGACAAACCAAGTACATTGACCTTCTAAACCTAAATATGGATTATCTGAAGATTTCCATATCTTTAAATCAAATTTAGGTTTTCCATTCAATTTTGAATCTCCACCAATCGAATAATTGGCACAGGCTATGTGTTTTGCTGTAGAGGTACCACGAGAACGGACAATATCATATATCTTTTCATAGGTTGTCTTATCGTAATGCACACCATCATCACTGACCATGCCATCTTTGATTTGTAAATAGGTGTTTAGATATTCAATACCACCAATCAGTTTGCTGGATATCGTTTCATTGAACTTTTCAATCTGTTCATTCTTCACATTACTCGATTTTTCATCATTTACAGGATTTACCGATAAAACGATAACCTTATAGGGTTTCCATTCATTCTTTTTCAGTTCATTTAATTTATCGGCGTATTTATCTACATTATCCAAATCATTGACACCTAATCCAAAAACGATTGTATCGCCTTTTTTCACTTTGTCATTGACCTGTGCTATTGCAGTATCTGTAAACCAATCATAGCCTTGACTTTCTTTAGCAATATAAATGTCTTTGTCTGTTTTCTTTGCACTTTCCATGCCTACAAAGCGAGAATCTCCTACCCAAATCACACGACCATCATTCAACTTTCTTGAAATAGTGACCTGTGAAACGTTTACTGATTTCATCTCCTTTAAAATCTGTTCTGAATGAGAAATTCTCCCTTGTACTGCCTGTGGGGATTGGTCTTTCGGTCTTTCATATTCCAGCATGACAGCCTTTGTCACATTGGCAACACTGTTACTCCCTTTCAATTCATTCAGAGATGAAAAATAATTACTCCAGTTCCATTTCATAAATTCCTGATTATACAAAAAATCTAACTGCATTCCCAAATCTTCACGTTTTTTATTTTGTGATTTAGCATAATCAAATAAAGCCTGTTGTCTGCCAGCTGTTGTCCATTGTGCAATTCCAAAACCTGTTGAACCTAATTTAAATTCTTGGCCAGCTTCTATGATAGCTGGATCAAAGTGACTTTCTACATAAAGATTTCCCATAATGCCAGCTGTTGCTTCTGGAGAGAAACCAAGTGTACGAAAGAAAGACCAAATCGCTTTTTTATTGCCTTCCTGTGTTCCGTCAGAATCTAAATTATAAGTAAATTTATTAAATGTATCACAATAGTTCTTTTGTCTTTGCTGATTTTCACCAGCCATCGCACCCAATAGGCAAATAAACAAAAGGGAAAGTAAGGATAAGAGAATCAATATTTTCTTGAGCATTAAGCACCACCCTTAAAGTATTCACGCTGGGCACGTGTGATTTCAGAAGTGAACTTGATTTTTCTCTTTTTATTATCAATAGCGAAAAACTGACGTTCCCCATGAATCCCTTTCTCAAATCGAGAAATTACCGAAATATCCTGTGATGTGATATCTGGTATATATTCATGTAATCGATTCAATGTTTCCTCACCGCACTTGCCAATATATTTATTTGTACAAAGGCTGAATACTTCACGAATCAATTTATTACCGCCTGAATCTGTATTTCTTCCGAATTCTTTTTCTAAATCTTGCACATCATGAAATACATAACCTAATCCAACATATGCCTTTCTTGCGAATTTCAAGAATCGAAGATTTGTTTCGAAAAAATAAATATCTCCATATTCCATGGTTTCATCCACCAATATACGCATAGTATAGATTGGACGTTCCAAATCATAGGCATTTAATCCTCTAGCTTGCATAGCTTTTTCATTTCTTTCCTTATTAAGGTACATACCATAAGAAATGTAATTCAAAAGTAAGGACATATAGGATGATTTAACCCTTTTATCATCATTGGAACGGAGAAAAGAAACGTCAAATCGAATACTTTTTGTCAGGTCAAAATCAACGTTCGTTTTTCTGTTGAAAAGATATCCATAAATATCTATCATGCGTTCCAAACCTAAACGCAATTTGTAGATATCCTGTAATGCTTCCGATTCATACATATTTTCTTTGTATTTTCTGTTTGCTTCCTGAAGTACATCTTCCAGCAGAAACCATTCTTCATTTTTAATTTGTTTAATAGAGCGACCGATAAAAGGTCTGTAAAAATCCTTTAGTAACAATTCTAAATGCGTTAAGACTTCTGGTTTATCAATTCCTGTAGCACTTTGGAATCTTCCTGAAACTAAAGCAATCTGTGTACTAATATCATTTTCCGAAATCCTGTCTGTATGTTCTTCATTGGAAACATGAAAAATCTGCATAAGATTTACATTGTTCTTTTCGTCAATGGAAATAGTTTGAATCCCTAGCTTGTTTGCATATTCTTCATATTCTCCGTGAATGTCAAATACATATAAAATATGATTTCCGAAACTAAGCAATTCTTCTTCAAAGAGTTTTCGCAATGCGGATTTACCAGCGCCCATACCAGCCATATCTAAAGTATTGTAGCTGTAATTATCAGAAAACTTGAAAATATCAGGAGCATATAAGCCTGTGTCTGTGTAGCCTATCAATCCCATATTTTTATCGATTCTGTTAATCTCTGAATGATTTAAGAATTGGGAAATTGTTCTACTGGCTACCATCTTTTTTACTGGATTGGAAAAGCTGGTCAAAGCTTTATAATCCTCTACCAAATTATTTGTCTGGATAAATCCATTCATTTTTTTAAAACTCAATTTATCAATCAGCTTATTGACCTTGTTTTGTAGTTTTTCCAAATCTTCCGCAAATACATAAACTCTCAAAGATATCTGAAATACACTGTCCTTCAGATTATCGACATAATCTGAAAATTCCTGTAGTTCCTGTTTTGACTGCAAAGCGCGTCTAAAGGCAGTAAATCGTTTTGCGTCATACTGCTTATCCTGATGTTTTTCAATCATTTTATCGATTTTATCATTTGATTCAGCTGGAGATAAACAATGGCAATCCATAGTAACCAATACATCCTGATAACCAATTACATCATTGAAAAAGCCTGTATGGGTGTATTTATCGAAATCGAAAATCTGTAAACATGTGCAGTACTTATTACCATTGATATAGTATGTTTCATGAAAATTGATTCCTGATTTAGAACATACATTTTTTAAAAAATCCATGTTCTTTTTACTCACTTTAAAATCTTTATGCCTGATAATTTTCAAAATTCATCACCTGTTCACTTTCTTCTATATCTTTTAATTGAAGTATTTTCAAAAAGTCATTGTGTTTATCATCGTAAAAGTGAATATGTGTTCCGTAATCATTCATTTCTGATACTGTAAGAGGAGATAAGAAATAAAAGCTATGTTTCATCTTAAAAGGCTTTAAATCTTCATCATATCTTGCAATTGCGACATATCCATCTTTACACTTGAAAATTAGAACCAATGTAAAATCATGTACATTGAAATAAAATTCAATATTGTTTTCCACTTCTTTAATTCGATTTTCATTTTTAAGTTCTTCTGGTTTTAATCGTTGAAACCATTCAATCATCTTTCCTGATTTTACAAGTCGTACCCTGTAATCACGTGGTTTTAATTCCAAACTTTCACCTCATTTCTTACATAATGTTATTGTTTAGTTCCATCATCAAATTTTGTAGTTGTTCACCCTTTATTCTGTTAATTCTTAAAAAGGAAGGTGCAAATTTTTCGAAGTTTGACATCAAATCTTCTGAGATATAGAAATACATTGTTGTATATCGAATCCGATTGTGAAATTTCATCACTTCGATTCTCTCCAGCATACGTTCTTTTAAGCCTTCGTTACTTTCTTCTTTTACACGTTTTTCAAAAAAATCAATGTTTTCATCCAGATTATTCTTTTTCTGTGACACGAACTGAATTTTGATATCACCCTGTAAAGTCTTAATCAATTCATTCATGCGATTTTCATTTCGTTCATCCATTGAATAATCCAGTCCGTTTGCTTCAATGTAGCTACATTCAAATACTCCATACAGTTTATTTTCCTGTGTCTGTATCATGTCGTTTTGAATATCAATTACACCGCTGGAACGTACACTTTCTGCCAATAAATAATCTTGTTTTTCTTTTGCCTTGGTCTTTTTAACTTTGACCTCTGGTTTATGTTTTAAAGGGTTTCTCATTTCACATGCCACAACCTTTCTTTATCGTACTTTTCTTTTGTGTATTGCATGGCATATATAAGGCGCATATATCCAATCGAGCCATGATTGATTCTGGATGGTAAGATGGCATAGGCTGTACACAATACATATAAAGCAGTCAATACAGGAGATAGCCAACTGTGTACATGACTTGAAATCACTTTATCTCCAAGTAATACAACAACCATCACCATCATGATTGCCTGAAAGGGAACTGCACTATCTTTAAAATTATTTGTCTTTGCTGAACTTGGAACAGGTACTCTCATTTTCTTTTTCCTCACTTTCTATTTTTGCTTCCGAAATAACATGACCGACTAAAGCCACTAAAATTGCAAATAACATTATCAGGGAAACGTATAGAACAATGATGATCCATGCTGGTACATTCATTGTTTCTCACGTTCCTTTTCTTTCTTTAAAAGGTAGGTTGTAACAACAGGAGATATGAATGGTACAAGAAATATTGATAGAAAGAAAATCCCTAACCATAAAATTTCAATATTTGAAAATAACATATATGAAATCCCTACTATTCCACATACCACAAAAAATGAAAGCAGTGAATCCTTCAGTGCATTTATACAGGAAAAGGAAAGTCCACACTTATTTGTTATGTAGTGCATGAAACTTGCTGAAAAGCAAACAAAAGAATAACCGAGATACCAAATTTTAAAAAACATTAAAAACTTCATATTTGTCATATCCCATTTTTTCATAATAAGAGAAAAAATCAGGATTCATTATCTTTATTCTTCCCACCATATACGCCACGTAATACAATATGAATAAACTGACTATGATTATCTTTATCACTGACTCTTTCTTATATTCTAAATAATATTGTTTCCATTTCTGCATACTGTTACCTACTCAAAAGGGAGTTCTCCATAATCCTCTGTGAATTTTTCACAGATTTTTTCATACTCTTTTTCGTCAATTTCTAATTCTGTTCCGCAGTATGGACAAGAAATTAAGGGATTTGTATTTACGTTACTATAGTAATATTCTCGTAATTCCATTTTTAATCCACACTTTGGACATCCACCAAAAAATGGAGAATATTCTTCTTTTAATATCACTTTCATTCTTTCTTATCCTTTCTGTCTTTCTTCAAATATGGATATAATTCAATATTTTCATCTGTTGCCTTTGGATGATTTTTTTCAGATGAATTGTGCTGGTTGTGATTTTCATATCCTTTGTCTTCCTCATGATTCCTTTTCTGTTCTTCCAAATAATCATTCATGTCATTTTGCTGGTCACTGTCTGATAAACTTTTCTTTTCATCCAAATTCTGTGCGCTGTCAAAGGAATGATTTGATTCATCCTGATGGTTTTCATCATAAATTCTGTTTTTATTATCCTCAGATGGATTTTCGAATCTTGTATTTTCCTGATTTTCAACTTTATCAAAATCGTGATTATCTGTTTTTTCTGGTTTTGATTCATCATAGGTTTTCGGTTGTTCATCCTTTACAGAACGTTCTTCATTCTGCGCCGATTCATAACTTTGTTTATCTGTGGGTGGTGCTGGTAAAGCAAATCTATTTTCTGCTTCTTCATTCGCATGTCTATTTGCACTGTTTTCTTTAAATTCTTTATAAGCCGACTTACCATCTTTATAAGCTGTTTTTCCTCTGTCTTTGATAAAATGACCACCAGTTTTTGCACCTGAACCAACAATTCTTCCAAGTTGACGAGCCATAAACATATTTTTCAAAGCACTTGTTGAACCATCATCAATCCCCAAAAAATCATTGATGAAGCCAGAACCTGTAATAATTGACATTCCCACTGAAAGAATTAAAATCCCTTGTACCAATACATTATTTTCAAAGCTATTCATGATACCTGTTGAAATCAGGGTGAATAATTGCATACTTGCATAAAGAACCACAAAGCCCAATGCTGTGGAAACACCTTCTTTTAATGCTTTACCGATATGCGATACATCCATAAATCCTTTTCCCAGTGCAAATTGACCGAATACATAGAAACTTAACCAGTTATGCAACAAATAGCCGATTTTAAAGACTGCCAACAAATAGATAAAGAAAGTAATAAAACAAAGCATATTGATATAAACCCAGTTAGGTTTAAAGCGATAATAGCTGATTTCAAACATTCCCAAAAATCCACCATTTAAATCTTTTTCAACTTTATTCCAGTTACTTTTACCCTCGGCTACATCCATTTCGATCGTGTAAAACTGATTCAATCCACCTTCGCCGTCTTTTTCCAAAAGAACATCTGTATTCAGATATTTCAGTTTTTCTTTTGGTACATCCTCCGCACTTAATGTAATCAGCTTATCTTTTTTCAAAGATTGCTCAAAATCATATGTATTATCCAAAAATATCTTTTCGGATGTCAAAAAGTCCTTTTTACTGAATACATCACCAGTTATTGACATCAGGTCATTCTTGGCGGTATTCATCAGAGAAAACAATGTTGAGAACATAGCCACAGCCATCAGTACCAGAAATCCGTTGTACAGTGTCTTTAAATTGTTTTCTAGTTTGAAAAGACGAATTACAACCACTATCACAAAACAGATAAATAAAATTGAATACAATACAGTTTGAATGTTTGTCATGACACCTGATAATAGAGAAGATAGACCATTTGTTTTTCCTTCGGTGTCTGCAGCCATGAAATCAAACTTTGCGACATCATTGAATCCTGTTTCTGCAATGTCCAAAAACCATTTCATCAGACCATACAACCAGTTTCCTATACCTCGTAATGTCCCAGTCAGAAAATTGTTTGTTTCCATCTGTTCATAAACACCATCTGGTACTTCATTTATGTCCTTTGCATAGACGGACATTGTTGAAAAAATCGGAATACAGAACACAGATAATGTGATTGCCCATGATTTCCATTTTATTTTTCTCAATTTTTCACCTCATTTCTTCCGCAAAAAGAAGAAAAGCACACCAGCTTTTCCTGATGTGCTTATTCTGATTAAATACCACTTTTGAATACGTTCCAAATCGGACTTGCATATTTCAAAATAAAGTATCCGATTGCCACATATACAATAATTTGTTTCGCAAGGTCTTTTTTGCCAATTGCAAAGAGTACACCACAACCGACAACACCGACCAAGCCTAAAATTTCAATCAATCCCAGTGCCTGTTGTTCTGCTGTGTTTGCCAAGTTCTGCGCCTTTTCCCCTAAGTTTTCTGCATGGGCAGTCAATGTTTCCTGAAGAAGCATTATTCCTCCAGCAAATAGGGAAATGAAACCATAAACGAATTTATTCTTCCACGATTTTAATTTATGCACGTTTATTTCCTCTCTTTCTATCGTGTGTCAATCTGTAAATCATCATTCCAAATCCTACTAATGCAGAACCTATCAATAAGGCTTTCATGGATGTTTCAGCCATATTTGTTGCCGTATCTACAGGTGGTGTAGTAGGTGGGAAATTGATAGTTACAGTCTGTCCTTCATCTTCTAAATCTTCATGACTAGTCAAAAGGTTTCCTTCCATGTCATAGACTTTTTCAAAAACCACTAAATCTCTACCAGCCAATTTGTCAGAATCCACTGTGAAGGTGATTTCTACTGAACCAGAGCGTTCTGTCAATTCAATTTCTTTTTCAACTGTCAGACCTTCGATTTTCTTACCTGTCATTTTGTCTATGATTGTTCCTACAAATTTATAGGTTGCTGGTGGGAAGTTTTCATATTCGACAACATCCTTTAATTCCACTTCACCTTTCGGTGCAATTTCTTTTTCACCATCAATGGAAGCGGTTGTTCCA
>OGOP01001688.1_pt1 | contig 14823 bp, 14 predicted proteins | sample 1552591 | NCBI WGS metagenome assembly OGOP01 (sample SAMEA2580120, study PRJEB22360) | human gut metagenome | biome: human gut; feature: human-associated habitat; material: faeces | place: Denmark | collected 2008/2010 | reverse complement strand
ACTCACAGTTGTACTTTTTGATAAGCTGCTCATATACCTTCATAGCACCATCATTGAGCTTCTTAGAAAGCGGAAGCACACCGATCTTTACTGGTGCCAGTGCCGGATGGAAATGAAGAACAGTACGAACATCGCCGCCCTCTAACTCTTCCTCGTCATATGCTGCACAAAGGAATGCCAGTGTTACACGGTCAGCTCCAAGAGATGGCTCGATAACATATGGAATGTAACGCTCCTTCTTCTCATCATCAAAGTAGGTCATATCCTCACCAGATGTGTTCTGATGCTGAGTTAAATCGTAATCGGTACGGTCTGCGATACCCCAAAGCTCACCCCATCCAAACGGGAATAAGAACTCGATATCAGTTGTTCCCTTAGAATAGAAGCACAGCTCCTCAGGAGAATGATCTCTTGCACGCATCTCGTCTTCCTTGATGCCAAGGCTCTTTAACCAGTCGATGCAGTACTGACGCCAATACTGGAACCACTCAAGGTCAGTACCTGGCTCACAGAAGAACTCTAACTCCATCTGCTCGAACTCTCTTGTACGGAATGTAAAGTTTCCTGGTGTAATCTCGTTACGGAAGGACTTTCCGATCTGGCCAATACCAAATGGAAGCTTCTTACGTGATGTTCTCTGTACATTTTTGAAGTTTACGAAGATACCTTGTGCAGTCTCCGGACGAAGATATACGGTATTCTTTGCATCCTCAGTAACACCCTGGAATGTCTTAAACATCAAATTAAACTGACGAATATCAGTGAAATCATGCTTTCCGCATGTCGGACAGCAAATATTCTTCTCATCGATGAAATCCTTCATCTCCTGTGTTGTCCAGCCGTCGATTGGCTTTTCCGGCTCCTGTCCCTGCTCAGCATAGTAATCCTCAATCAGCTTATCAGCACGGAAACGCTCATGGCAGCACTTACAGTCCATTAACGGATCAGAGAAACCGCCCAGATGACCTGAAGCTACCCATGTCTGTGGGTTCATCAGGATTGCACAGTCTACACCTACATTATAAGGATTGCCAGTAACAAACTTCTGCCACCATGCCTTTTTTACATTATTCTTAAGTTCAACACCGAGATTACCATAATCCCATGTATTTGCCAGACCGCCGTAAATCTCAGATCCTGGATATACAAAGCCTCTGGACTTTGCAAGAGCTACAATTTTCTCTAATGTCTTTTCCATAATCGTTCTTCCTCCAAAAATGTTTTATAAAGTTACTGTTCGCAAAACGAAAGATTGCGCTTTGCTCACTGTGACTACTTGAAAATGATATACCCACCGTCATTGCCAGTGATCTGGGCACAGTTTGATGCCAGAACTGTAACATTTGGAGAAACATATGCAATATCATGCTCACCAAATACAGTTACAGGGTAATCTGCGTACACAAGACAATAATCTGTCTTTTTCATCAAATCTTCATTGCTGATATGCTTTTGACCATCGCTTGTGACAAAATCGCCGCTAAGTGCCATGGTACTGCTGCCAAGCTGTGATGTGTAAAGCTTGCTTCCACCGGCATTTTGAATCTCAGCAGAATTAAAGCCTGTATAGGTATCACCATTTGCATACGTAAATACGACGCTTGCTTTTTTGTCCTTCACTACTGCCTTTTCGTAGCACACTGGAAGAAGAATACTTTCTTTTTCTTCCTTTGTCATCTGATCATAGCTATAATAGGAGCAGTCATACACATTTTTGTTGAAAGACAGCGCCTCCTGCTGTGCCACACCTGCAAGCTCGTCGATACTGTAGTAATCCTTATCAAAGTCAGAAATCATGGCAGCACGGATTGTAGCATTGTCTTCCACGTAAATGCTGTTTTCGGCTTCTGTGAAGTCATATGACTTCGTAAACAATCCACAGCCTTCTAAACTGACCGCCGCCACAAGCCCTGCCATAAGACTGGCTATTTTTATCCGTATCATCCTGTTTCTCATACTTTTCTTTCCTCTCATTACTGCCTCTTTTCGGCAGAGACTTATCTTTTATACATTCTATGGTATCTTGGCGAATATTTCAAGTATAAAATCTTCCTATTTCTTTAACATTTCTTTACAAATGTGTCAGCAATCTGCTCTAATCACATAAAAAGCAGGCAAAATGGCTTACAAAGTGCCCATAAAGTGCACCATCTCCTCAAGAACCTGCAATGATTTAAACTCTCTTGAAAAGTATCGTCTGCGCCATTTCACTGTCAGATCATAAAGTGTACGCTTAACTGGCTCTTCAAGACAGAATGTGTAAAGTCTGCCGATTGGAGCCGTCAGAATATACTGAAGCGTATACATAGCTGATTCATCCAGATAAAGACGCGCCGATGTATGTGCCTCATTTTTTCTTTTTGCACATTCTTCACAGACACAATTTCCCCGCTCGACAGACAGCCAGCCTTTTGTGAGTTTGCTTTTACATACACTGCACTCAAATACCTGCGGATAAACACCCATCACTAAAAACAGACGGAGCTCATAAACAAGACGCACAAGCTCATCTGGAATAGCCTGATTCTCCAATGCCTTTAATGAGAAATAAAGAAGATTCAGCAATTCTCTTCCATCATCATTTTCCTCTGAGACAAAACCTGCTGCCTCAAGGAAATAGCAGCCATATGCCATCTTAGTCACATCAGAGCTGACTGCCTCAAAATACTCCTTTATTGAAGCAGCCTGTACTGTGTACGAATCTCGTCCGGCATGCAGTGTAAATATACCCATGGAAAACGGACGTGCCGCAGCTAACAGCGAACTGTTTGGCCGTCTTGCCCCACGCACAAATGCGCTGATTCGCCCAAGATCTGTTGTCAAAAGCACAATTCGCCTGTCATATTCACCTATTGGCATGGCAGACAGAACCATTCCGTTCACTGTTACGGTATCCATTTGTTTTCCTTTCTATAAGCTTACTTCTCGTCCTCGTGATATCCAAAGTTCTTCATGTAAAGGTCGCTGTCGCGCCAGTCCTTACGCACCTTGACAAACAGCTTTAAATTAACCTTCATCTCAAGCATGTCTTCGATGTCACGACGTGCATCACTTCCGATTGCTTTTAGCATCGAGCCGCCCTTGCCGATAATGATTCCCTTATGAGACTCACGCTCACATATAATGGATGCTTCGATATCCATCACAGAGCCATCCGGGCGCTCTTTCATCTGCTCGATTGTAACTGCAATGCCGTGCGGAATTTCTTCCTGAAGACGTCTAAGTGCCTTCTCTCGAATCATCTCTGCTGCAATCTGACGCATTGGCTGATCAGTGACAGTATCCTCATCATAATACATTGGGCCATACGGCAGATAACGAAATACAGTATCAAGCAGTGTATCTGTATTGACACTTCTAAGTGCAGAAACGGCTACCACCTCATTAAAGTCTGCAATTTGACGGTATGCCTTGATGCACTCTGCCACTGCTTCCTTCTTTACTGTATCAGTCTTGTTGACGATCAAAAAGACAGGACACTTGAGCTGGCGAAGCTTCTTTGCAATCTCCTGTTCGCCTCTTCCGATAAAGGTGGTCGGCTCAACAAGCCACATGACAATGTCAGCCTGTGAAAATGTTTTCTGCGCAACCTCTACCATATATGTGCCCAGACGATTCTGTGCCTTATGGATGCCCGGCGTATCCAGAAAAACGGCCTGACCGCGCTCATCTGTATAGACGGTGCGGATCTGATTTCTCGTTGTCTGAGGCTTTCTTGATGTGATCGCAATCTTTTGTCCAATCAGATGATTCATCAACGTGGACTTTCCCACGTTTGGACGTCCGACCAGTGCAATAAAGCCTGATTTTTTCTGTTTTTCCATATTTTATTTCCTTTCCAGTGTAGCAAACTACAATGATCGTACCGTTGTAAAAAGTGAGCTGTTTTCTTTTATCTTGTTTTCATTTCCAACTACGCAAAGGCAATTATTAGAAAGTACCGCTTTCGCATACGGCACAAGTGCACGAATTTCCTTGGCATCTGTATCAATCACTTCATCTCGCTCCTTTTGAAGCTGCTCTCTTGTGATTCCACTTAAATACGCAGTAAGACCACGCACACCAAGCGCTGCTGGATTTTTCGGAATATCCATCTCACTAATTGCTCCTATAACATATCGGTCCATACTTCTCTCATCCTGATCAAACTGCTCAAGATATTCTGGAAGCTTATCATATACTTCATTTGTTTCGGCAAGCTTAGGATCAAGATAAGATACCATATAACAGTCACCATCACGTCCAAAACCGGACATACAGCCATAAGCACCGCCCTTGACGCGCAGACGTATCCACAGATAATCATAATTTAAGATGTTTTGCAGCACAAGAAGTGATCCTCTAAATGGCAGCCCGGCATCCTTATAATTGCCTGTTCTTCCCACAAATTGAATCTGTGATGCACAGCATATGCCCTCATTTTTCTTTTCAAGCGGCATATTCCAATCTGCTTTTACAAAAGGCTCATCTGGCATCTGCCTGATAAACGTATCCATTGCCTTTTTCAAAACATCATAGCCTTCCTTATCTGCAGTAAAGCTGACAAGAAGCGCTCTTTTATTAAACAGTTGATTGCTGACAGCGCGCAGCTTCTCAATTATCATACCCTTTCGTTCTTCGAAGTGATCATACAAATCATTTAAAAATTCATAGAACGAAATACCCGTCATAATCTCATTTAAGTAGCCTGACTCACTGTGATAGGAGGATGCCCTCTTGATTGACGTATTATGTCCAGCACTCTTTAGGCGCTCATACAGCTGTGAACGCGTCTCACCGATTATCTCTAACAGACGCTTCTCATTTGCAAGATCAGACTGATACATCATCTTAGCTGTAAGGTTAACTGCTGTCTCAAGCTCATGATAAAATGCCTTTATGCGGAATGAGAAACGCACAGTTGGTCTTCCTGTCTCTGGCTGCAGCACAACAAAGCCCGGATCAATGCCACCCGTATGAATATTAACCTCATCCATCAGCTCTGTATAGCTGTATTCTCCTGCTGCTACAACACCTAAAATCTGCTTTAATAAAGACAGATATTGAAGCTCTGAAAGATCTGCAAAATCAGCATCAAATACAAGCTCCAAATAGCCGATCTTTTTTGTTGACATCTCGTGAAATAATACCTTCACTCCATCCATGCTTCGCTCTTCATTGTAAAGCGGCAGCACATCACGCTTAATATCTGCGCGTGTCAGCATAGGAATAGTCTCAAGCTCTTCTTTCGTGCTTGGAGTTTCCTGATATTCCTTTAACTCCTTTGTGTGACGCACAATTTCTTCAATCTCTTCTTTTGAGAGAGAATCTTTATAAACACGAAGCTTCTCTGCTGTCTTTTCTTCATTTTCAGCATCAAGACCAACCTTTGGCACAGCCATTGCCACAACACCAAATGAATTGTCAATCAGACACTCTTTTATCAGCTGCTCAAAATAGCTTCCCTCTGCCTTTTTATAGAGTTCATCCATCGCATCCTGCGTCTCTAAAAGCAAAAATGCAGCATTGTCATCATAAAGCCAACTGTCAAAAAGATCCAGTCCATACATAAGACCTTTCGGCCAACGGCCAAAATCGCCTTCTTTTAAGCGAAACTGTAAGCTGTTTAAACCAGCAAGAAGTGAACGCTTCTGTAAGCCTTCCTCTGCAAGCTTTCTTAACGTTGCCTCAATTGTCTCCACAAAGACTTCTCTTTGCTCTTGTCTGGCACCTTTTGTAGTAACCTCAAATGATGGCTGCAAAATACCATCCTCGAAGCCTCCATAAATATCTACACCGATTCCAGCATCAAGAAGTGCCTGTTTAAGAGGCGCACCAGGTGCATCAAGAAGAACATACTCTAAAACCTGAAATGCAAGATACTTTTCAAGATCAAGTGCATTTGACACAACCTTTGACCATGTAAAATAAGTACCCTCATCGTCATCCTCAGAAGCTGCATAGCACAGCGAAATCTCCTTCATCTTGTTGAACGGCTTTTGAAGTGTAACTGCTGAGTCAATCTCTTTTTTCTCGTAATGACTTAAGTACTCATGATCCATCCAATTGAGTGCTTTTTCCATATCAAGATCACCATACAAATAAATATAGCTGTTTGAAGGATGATAATAAGTATGATAAAACTCCAGATATGACTCATATGTCAGATCTGTGATAAATTCTGGATCTCCGCCTGACTCATATGCATATGTCGTGTCAGGATAAAGTGCAGCCTTCACCTGACGGCCAAGAATCTCATCTGCACTTGAGAAGGCGCCCTTCATCTCATTATACACAACACCGTTGTATGTCAGCTCACCATCCGGACTGTCCATCTCATAGTGCCAGCCCTCCTGCTCGAAAATCTTTCTCTCTTTTGTGATATTTGGATGAAAGACACCGTCCATATAGACAGACATCAAATTAAAGAAATCCTTATCATTTGTGCTTGCAAGAGGATACATTGTCTTATCTGAATATGTCATTGCATTTAAAAATGTATTTAAAGATCCCTTTGCCAACTCAACAAACGGATCCTTGACCGGGTAGCGATCAGATCCGCAAAGCACAGTGTGCTCAATAATATGAGCCACACCTGTGCTGTCTGTCGGAACAGTTCTAAATGCAATGTTAAATACTTTATTGTTGTCATCATTTTCCAGTATAAAGACACGTGCGCCTGTCTTTTTGTGGCGCATCAGATATCCCTCACTTTCAAGCTCCCTGACATAATGATGTTCAAGCAGCTCATACTGCGGTATTTTCGTTATATCCATTTTTATGCCCTTCCATCACTGTTTTTCGTCTGGCTCTTGTCTTCGCAGAATATCCTGCGGCTCTGTCTCGCCATCAAATACAACATGAAGCATCTGCTTTGGATGAGGTGCGCTCTCTTGCGCATTTCCATCCTCATCAAAAATTCCGATTACCTTAAGAGAAACATTAGTTCCATCTGGCTTCATGCGCTCAATCATCTCGCCAACAGTAAATTTATTCTTCTGTTCAAATACACTTCGTCCATTCTCGTCAATAGACTCTACTGTTCCCAGATATGTGTAATTCTTAACATAGGTATTGCTGTTGTAAATCTGCGCATCACTAGAAGGCTTTCCATAGAAAAATCCTGTCGTGAACTCACGGTATGTGCACTTTCCAATTTCTTCCTTGTACCATTCCATGTTTGCTTCATATTTTTTCGGATCCTCAAAATAATCGTCAAGTGCTTTTCGATAAGTGCGCGCTACAGTTGCCACATAAAGAGCTGTCTTCATGCGTCCCTCTACCTTTAAGCTGTCGATACCGCTTTCTGCCAAATCCGGAATGTGTTCGATCATGCAAAGATCCTTTGAATTAAAGATGTATGTTCCTCTCTCATTCTCGTAAACAGGATAATATTCACCCGGACGTGTCTCCTCCACGATAGAATATTTCCAGCGACACGGATGTGTGCATGCACCCTGATTGGCATCGCGTCCTACCATATAATTGCTTAAAAGACAGCGTCCTGAGTAAGAAATACACATCGCACCATGAACAAACGTCTCGATCTCAAGATCGTCTGGGATATGCGCACGAATCTGCTTTAATTCATAAAGAGAAAGCTCTCTTGCGGAAACAACACGCTTTGCGCCAAGCTGATGCCAGAAATTAAATGTTCCATAATTGCAATTGTTAGCCTGGGTACTGATATGAAGCTCCATCTCTGGAAGCTCACTCTTTGCAATCATAAAAACGCCCGGATCAGAAATGATAAGTGCATCTGGTCCAATAGTCTTTAATTCGCGAAAATAAGCGCGCACACCGTCAAGATCATCATTATGAGCTAAAATATTAGCTGTCACATAAACCTTTACGTCATGTGCATGCGCAAAGGCGATTCCCTCTGCCATATCCTCTTTGCTGAAATTTTTTGCCTTTGCCCGAAGACCAAATGCCTCACCGCCGATATACACCGCATCTGCTCCATAGGTAACGGCAGTCTTTAATACGTCAAGACTGCTTGCCGGGATCAAAAGCTCTGGCTTTTTTCTCGCTGCCATATTACATTTCCTCCGTGTTTTTCTTCATTGTCAGTGAGACGCCGTCTCCAATCGGAATAACCGATGTGGTAAGCTCTGGCGTATGTGTCAGCATCGTCAGGTATTCTCGCATTCTGCTGTGAATCGTGCGGTTGCGTCTCGTCACCGCAAATCTTGACTCCAAAACATCTCCGTCCTGAAGTACATTATCTGAAAATAAAAGTCCATCCGGAGCTAAAAGTCTTAGTACATCCGGAAGGAAATGAATATACTGTCCCTTCGCCGCATCCATAAAAATCAGGTCATACGGTTTGTCCAGCGTCTTTAATATATCAGCTGCATCTCCCTCAAGAAGTGTGATGTCGCAGCCTCGCGGTGCTCTTGCAAAATTTCTTTTTGCCTCCTCAATTCGCGGCGGATATTTCTCAATCGTTGTAATCGTTGCACCAGCTGGCATCACCTCGCTCATGCGAATCGCCGAATAGCCCACTGCTGTCCCAACTTCAAGAATAGAAAGCGGCTTTTTCAAACTAATTAAAAACAGCAGAAAACTGGCAGTCTCCGGCCGAATAATCGGCACGTCTCCTGCCAGCGCATCTTTTTGAATTTCTTCACTCAGAGCGCTCCCTGGTAATTCCAGGGAGCGAATATAATCGGTTGCCCGCTCAAAATCAAACATTCACTTACTCCACTTCCATGATGATCGGAAGAATCATCGGACTGCGCTTCATCTTCTTCCACAGGTAGTTGCTTAAGCTGTCGCGAATCTCATTTTTGATCTTTGACCAATCAGAAATCTTGTGATCCAGACAATCAAATACAGCATCCTCTACGACCTGCTGTGCCTCAATCATCAGATTCTCAGACTCACGGATATAAACAAATCCTCTTGATACAATGTCTGGACCTGCAAGCAGGTTGTTGGTGTAACGCTCCAATGTCAGAACAACAATAATAATACCATCCTGAGACAAATTCTGACGATCACGAAGAACTATGTTTCCAACGTCACCAACACCAAGTCCATCCACAAGAATACCGCCGTGCGTTACCTGTCCGGTAACAAGTGCACTTTCTTCACTTAACTCAAGCACATCGCCGGACTGAATCATAAAGATATTATCCTTCGGGATTCCAAGAGATTCTGCTATCTCAGCCTGTGCCTTTCTATGACGGAACTCACCATGAACAGGAATTGAATACTTCGGACGAACAAGTGAGTACATCAGCTTGATCTCCTCTTGACATGCGTGACCAGATACGTGCGTATCCTGATAAATAACCTCTGCGCCTAAAACGCATAATTCATTGATTACCTTTGATACAGATTTCTCATTTCCAGGAATCGGATTTGAGGAAAATACGACAAGATCACCTGGGCAGATGCTGACCTTTCTGTGAATGGCTGAGAGTTGAAGGGCGTCCGGCAATAGGAGACAGTGCTGCCATAGACTCGCCCTGGCTTCCTGTTGTGATAATAACGGTCTTCTCCGGTGGGTAATTGCGAAGCAGCTCAATATCAATTAAAGTGCCTTCTGGAATATTAATGTAGCCAAGCTCGCTTGCCTTTCCAATGATGTTAACCATGCTTCGTCCTTCTACAACAACCTTGCGGTCATATTTGTAGGCAGTATTGATGATCTGCTGCACACGGTCTACATTAGATGCGAATGTTGCAACGATGATTCTCTGGTTTCTGTGCTCAGAGAAAATTGTATCGAATGTATGGCCCACTGTACGCTCAGACGCTGTAAAGCCCGGGCGCAGTGCATTAGTACTATCGCAAAGAAGTGCCAGTACGCCCTTCTTTCCAAGCTCTGCAAAGCGCTGTAAGTCTGCCATATCACCAAATACAGGTGTATAGTCGATCTTAAAGTCTCCAGTATGAATAATGGTTCCTGCCGGAGAAGTAATGGCAAGTGCTGCTGCATCAACAATACTGTGATTTGTACGGATAAACTCTACTTTAAAATCACCTGCTGAGATTGTCTGGCCATACTTTACTACCTTTCTCTTTACACTCTTTGTAATGCCGTGCTCCTCAAGCTTTCCCTCGATAATTCCAAGAGTCAGCTTTGTTCCGTAAAGCGGAACATTGATTTCTTTAAAGAAAAACGGCAATGCACCGATATGATCCTCGTGACCATGCGTAATAAATACGCCCTTTACCTTGTGAATGTTTTGTTTTAGATACGTGATATCTGGAATGACCATATCAATACCGAGCATCTCATCCCCCGGGAATGACATACCGCAGTCTACAACGATGATGCTTTCTCCATACTCAAACACCGTCATATTCATTCCGATTTGCTCAAGACCTCCTAATGGTATGACCTTGACACTTGTTTCAACTGTACTCAAATCTTACCTCCTTTTTCCTGTTCATTTATGAAACAGCTCTTTTTTCTGTCGTAACTTCTCTGTCCAATGTTTCATCCAATTAACTGATTGGAGTCTTCATTCACTTTATTGCCATAGCGCACTCACATTTTCTGTGCATCACTCAATGGTAATATCCTCATCAGAAAGGAGTTCTTCAAATACTTTCGAAACAGCGTCAAGCTCGGTCTCATCTTCAACGAGCTCATACACGGCCTCCGGATCCTCATCACGTGATGTGTCCTTTAAAATCAGACACTCTGCATCCTCATCATCCGAATCTGCCACCAGCAGATAATTGCTTGCACCGAGTCTTGTTTCCTCAATCACATAAAACGTTACCTCTGTTCCATCATCTGCTGTCAAAATGATCTTATCTTCCATTCGCCTTCTCCAGTCTTTTCTTTTTCCTAGTCTGCTGTGCTATTCATAACTTCCAGGTTTTTATTATTATTTTTTTCTGTGTCCGATTCGCTATCAGCAAGTTTACTGCCCTTCTTTGTGTTTTCCATAAAGTCCTGCAAAATAAGCCCTGCTGCTACCTGATCGATCACGGTTTTTCGTTTTTCCCTAGGCATACCGCACTCCTGCAGAATTTCATCAGCTGCCACTGTTGTCAGCCTCTCATCCTGCATAATCACCTCAAGTTTGGTTCTACGCTCTAGCATTGCTTTAAACGCAAGCGCAAGCTCTGCACGCTCTCCTGCTGATCCGTCCATATTGACTGGATAACCCAAAACGATCTTTTCGATCTGGTATTCTCCTACCAGCTGTTCAATGCGCGCAAGTGTACGCCGCAATTTATTCTCCTCTTTTCTTGTAATGGTTTCTAACGGCTGAGCAGTGTAACCCAACGGATCAGTAACCGCCACTCCCACTGTCTTGGAACCATAGTCGAGTCCTAATAATCTCACTTTTTCTCTCTGCCTTTTCTTTCAATGCATGTTTCTACGTAGTTTCTCATCAGTTCTTCGAGAATTTCATCTCGCTCAACCTTCATGATGAGGCTTCTGGCATTATTGTGGCTTGTGATATAGGTCGGATCACCGGACATAATATATCCGACAATCTGGTTGACCGGATTGTATCCCCTCTCTACGAGCGCCTGATATACTCTCAGAATTACTTCTGATACAGAAATTCGCTTCGTCTGGTTGATGTCAATAAATTGAGTATTTTTTAAATCTGCCATTGATTCACGCCCTTCCTACAGTCCAAAACCTGCTAAACAATAATATTGTAATACATTTCGTCTAATTCGGCAAGTATTTTTTTTGCCAGTTCAGGCGTCCCCTGAACTGTCATTCACCCCTGTCTTGCCTTCATCACATCCGCAGTCAATTCACCTTCGATTATTGCATCGATGATCGTATTGTCTGGCGCATCCGTCTCTACCGCACATTTTATGTACTCTGGCGTATGGCCTACCATGTAGGAGACACCATTAATTTCCTGACGCTCCTCCAATAAAACTTTGACGCACGCTCCTGTCCACTTTGTTCTAAACTCTTTTGTCATCTGTGACTCAAGTGACGAAAGTATACCGCTTCGCTGCGCCTTTGTCTCTTCTGGGATCTGATTTTCCATCTTGTCAGCTCTTGTTCCTTTTCTTCTGGAATAGCGGAAAATATGCATCTCATAAAAATGCACTTTCTCAAGAAACTGACGCGTCTTATCAAATTCTTCATCCGTCTCTCCCGGAAATCCTACAATCACATCTGTTGTGATTGCTGGATTTTCAAAAGCAGCTCGAAGAAGTTTACACTTTTCATAGTATTCTTCTGGCGTGTAATGTCTATTCATACGCTTTAAGGTTTCCTCACATCCGCTTTGCAGAGACAAATGAAAATGAGGACATACTTTATGCAGCTTTTTTAAGCGACCGACAAATTCCTCTGTAATAATACGCGGTTCAAGTGAGCCAAGACGTATTCTGCTTATGCCATCAATTGGATGAATGGCTTCAATAAGCTCGATTAAATGACTTTCCCCATCAATTTCCCTTCCATAAGAGCTTAGATGAATACCAGTCAGCACAACCTCCTGAATACCGGCTTCTGCAAGTCTTTTAATCTCAGCTATAACGTTTTCCATACGACGGCTTCGCACACGTCCTCTGGCATATGGAATAATACAGTAACTGCAGAACTGATTACATCCATCCTGAACTTTTACAAATGCTCTTGTGTGCTCTAATACTGTGCTGACTTCAAGCTCCTCATACTGCTCCTTCTCTACATCTGCCAGCACATCATCAAATGTTCTTCCTTCAAAATAAGCATCTAATGCCGTAACAATCTGACGCTTCTGGTTATTTCCAAGAACAAGATCGACAGCAGCATCTGCTCTGGCTTCTTCTTCACTTACCTGCACATAGCAGCCTGTCGCCACCACAACAGCCTCTGGATTTAATTTTTTTGCGCGGTGCAGCATCTGTCTTGATTTTCGCTCCGCCATATTTGTAACTGAGCAGGTATTAACAACATAAACATCTGCCTGCTCTGTAAATGGAACAATATCGTAGCCTGCCGTCTGCAAAAGCTCCTCCATTGCTTCCGTCTCATATGCATTAACCTTGCAGCCTAATGTGTGAAATGCTGCCCGTCTTCCCATGTTTTCATTTTCCTTTCTCTAACTTTCCCTTGACTTTTCTACTCAAAACAAGTACTATAAACTTAAAGATGAATGTTCGTTTTTTCGGTATATCTAAAATTAAAGAACAGATAATTCCGCAAGAAGCAAACATAAAAACTCACAAACATCATATTCACAGGAGGGTATTATCATGGTTACAGTAAAAATTTCTTTAAATTCTATCGATAAGGTTAAGTCTTTTGTAAATGACCTGACCAAGTTTGATTCTGATTTTGACCTGGTTTCCGGAAGATACGTTATCGACGCAAAGTCCATTATGGGTATCTTTTCTCTGGATCTTTCCAAGCCAATCGATTTAAACATTCATGAAGAAAAGAATCTTGATACTGTTATGAAGGTTCTGGAACCATACATCATCCAGTAAATTTTTTTAACTTAACTTTCAGAGATCGTTTTATCTGACCAATCGGGGCATCACATTCGTGATGCCCTATTTTTTTGCTACAGTTCACACGTCCTATGAACTGTAATATTAAGCCTTACACCAGATAATCTCTGCGCTATTAACTGCCTCTTCTACCATCGCATCAATCTTTTCCTCAAGCTTCTTTTCGGAACTTCTGATTACCTTTACATTTGGCTTTGTAACAGGATGCTTTGCAACAAAAATTGTACAGCAGTCCTCATACGGCTGAATAGATGTTTCAAAGGTATCAATCTTTTCTGCTACATCAACAATCTCCTGCTTGTCAAAACCGATTACCGGACGATATACAGGAAGTGTGCATACCTCATTTGTTGCCATTAAGCTCTGCATAGTCTGTGATGCTACCTGACCAATGCTCTCTCCAGTAATTAGGCCATGGCAGCCATCCTTGATGGCAATGCGCTCAGCGATACGCATCATATAGCGGCGCATGATAATAGTAAGCTCATCATGCGGGCAGGCATCGTAAATATAAAGCTGAATATCAGTAAAATTGATGACATGAAGCTTGATCGGTGTTGCATATTTAGACACAAGCTTTGCCAGATCTACAACCTTTTGCTTTGCACGCTCACTAGTATACGGCGGTGCATGGAAATAAACAGCCTCAAGTGTAACGCCTCTTTTTGCAATCATATAGCCTGCAACTGGTGAATCAATTCCGCCAGACAATAAAAGCATTGCCTTTCCAGCCGTTCCAACAGGCATTCCGCCTGCACCCGGAATAGATACAGAATATACGTTGATGCAAGTGTCACGAACCTCAACAGACAATAAAACCTGCGGATTGTGGACATCTACACGCGCGTTTTCGTATGCGTTTAAAATAGCCTCGCCAAGATCTGCATTTAATTGCTGAGAATCCTTTGGATAATTCTTTCTTGCACGGCGGCTGTGTACCTTAAATGTATAATCACCCTGCGGATATACATTTCCCATATATTCCACAACCTGCTCTGCCAATTTATCATATCCTTCATCTTTAAGCTGTACAACAGGACAGATCCACACGATTCCAAATACATGCTTTAACGCATCTACTGCCTCATCATAATCATAATCGCTAAGTGCCTGCACGTAAATACGTCCAGACTCCTTCTTTACTTCAAACTCACCCTCAACACGCTCCATTGCAAGACGGATATGCTTTACAAGCGCATCCTCAAACAAATAACGGTTTTTTCCCTTAATGCCAATCTCGGCATACTTTATCAAAAATGCATGATATTTCATGTTGTTCCTCACAATTCTATCTAATGTGTTTATGTTAATAGATACCTACGAATTGCTCCGTTGCTACGCAACTCTCGCAATTCTAAAAACATTCGGATTCGCTGATTTTCCTTGAAAATCGCTGCATCC
>OGOP01001686.1_pt1 | contig 14834 bp, 11 predicted proteins | sample 1552591 | NCBI WGS metagenome assembly OGOP01 (sample SAMEA2580120, study PRJEB22360) | human gut metagenome | biome: human gut; feature: human-associated habitat; material: faeces | place: Denmark | collected 2008/2010 | reverse complement strand
ATTTGAAAAGCATCCGGATGCCAAAGCCGTAATTGTGGTTCATCTGTACGGAACTCCGGCAAAGCTTAATGAAATCATGGCAATCTGTGAGGAACACCATGTGCCGCTTATTGAGGATGCAGCAGAATCCTTAAGCAGTACCTACCGTGGAAAGCAGACCGGAACCTTTGGAAGGATTGGCATTATTTCCTTTAATGGAAATAAGATTATTACCACCTCCGGCGGCGGCATGCTGCTATCCGCAGATGAAGAAATTACGAAGAAAGCTCTCTTCCTTGCCACGCAGGCAAGAGATCAGGCAAGATATTACCAGCATTCCGAGCTTGGCTATAACTACCGTATGAGTAATGTGGTTGCCGGAATCGGCAGGGGACAGCTCCTTCACCTGGAAGAGCATAAAGCATTGAAGAAGGCCATTTATCAGCAGTATAAGGAAGCCCTTGCAGATATTGATGAAATTACCATGAATCCTTTAAACCCGGATGGAGATGCCAACAACTGGCTTTCCTGCATCACGCTTAAGGAGGGAAGCAGGGTAATGCCAAATGACATTATGGATGCACTCGATGCTGAAAACATTGAATCCCGACCGAACTGGAAGCCGATGCATTTACAGCCCATTTACGCGGATGCCGAATTTTTTATGGCAGATGGGCAGCAGCTCAATACTGCGAAGGTAAAGGGCGATAACGGCGAAGACTGGGACAGAAGCGTGAGCGGTGATATCTTCCGCAGAGGCTTATGCCTGCCAAGTGACATCAAGAATACCGAAGAAGACATGGAACGTATTATCAAGATTGTCAGAAGCTGCTTTGAATGATTTGCTTTAGTTTTTAAGTTGTAAATTATCCATGCCCGTACCAAAACAAAGAAATTAATGTAACTCATGAACTGGTAAAAGTAATGTGGTTTACGGCACAAGCATACTTAGTTTCAGGGCATAGCGGAGGTGCTTAGAAGTTCATTTATTTCGTACGCAGGCAGCAAGGATTGGACATGGATGTCCAATCAAGCAGCAATCGAGCCCGGATGGCTCGTTGATGCGGTTGCGTCCGTATTTAATATACCAGATCGAAATAAATAGAACTTCTTAGCACCGGAGGTCCGCACTGGAACAAGTATGCTGTGCCGGAATCAGAATCAGAATCAGAATCAGAATTAGAATCGGAATCGGAACCAGAACACGAAAGGAGGCCTCCTCTATGTACAAAAACTGCATCAAACGCCTGTTGGATATCCTTTTATCCTTAACCGGAATCATCCTGCTTAGCTGGCTCTACCTGATCCTTTTTATTCTGGTACGGGTGAAACTGGGAAGTCCGGTACTTTTCAGGCAGCAGCGCCCGGGTAAGAATGAAAAAATCTTTACGCTATACAAATACCGTACCATGACGGATGCAAGGGATGAAAATGGAAACCTGCTTCCGGATGAGGTAAGACTGACTGCTTTTGGTAAAATGCTCCGAAGTACCAGTTTAGATGAATTGCCGGAATTGTTTAATATTCTCAAAGGGGATATGAGCCTCATTGGACCACGCCCGCTTTTGGTAAAATATTTACCTCTTTATAATGAAGAGCAAAAGCACCGGCATGATGTCCGCCCGGGATTGACCGGATTAGCACAGGTAAATGGACGGAACGCTATTTCATGGGAAAAGAAGTTTGAGTATGATGTAGAATATGTTAGAAATCTCTCGTTTTTGCTGGACTGCAGGATTCTGTTGCAGACAGTAAAGGCCGTTTTTAAAAGAGAAGGCATAAGCAGTGCAACCGATGCTACAATGGAAGCATTTAAAGGAACACCGGAGAAATAATAGAACAGAAAGAAAGGGTAAAGCCGTGAACATTTTATTTTGTAGTGTGGGAAGACGATGTGAATTATTAAAAGATTTTCGGACGACAATGGGAGACGGGCTGAAAATAGTTGTTACGGATAACAGTCCCGTGGCACCGGCAATGGCATTTGCAGATAAGGCATATCTTGTGCCATTAATTACGGATCCTTCTTATATTTCAATTATTTTAGATATTTGTAAGAAGGAGGATATTCAGGCTGTAACAACACTGATTGATCCGGAAATCATGCTTCTTGCAAAACACAGGGCAGAGTTTGAAGCAATCGGAGTGCTGGTTCTTGCTCCATACGAAGAAACTGCAAGGCTGTGCTTTAATAAATATGAGATGTATCGTTTTCTGGTAGAAAAGAATATCCCCACGATCAAAACGTATGGTACCTATGAGGAATTTATGCGGGATTATGAAGAGGGAGAGATTTCTTTTCCTGTTTTTGTGAAGCCCAGAACCGGAAGCGGCAGTGTGGGGGCGAGAAAAATTGATACCCCGGAGCTGTTAAAGCAGGTGACGGAGCAGGATGAAAGTCTGATTATTCAGGAATTAATGACAGGGCAGGATCTTGACGCAGATGTATATGTAGACACAGTGAGCCACAGGCCTGTTGCCATTTTTTCAAAAAGAAAACTCTCTACAACAATAGGTGGTGCCAATAAAACCATATCCTTTAAAGATGATAACTTATTCGGGTTTGTACGGAAGGTAATGTCAGTTTTACGATTTAACGGACCTTTGGATATGGATTTTTTCTATCAGAACGGACAATACTATTTATCAGAAATTAATCCGAGGTTTGGAGGTGCTTATCTGCATGCATATGGTGCCGGGGTGGATTTTGTGAAATTAATCAGGGAGAATGTAGAAGGGCGTGAAAATCCGGAAAATATTGGAAACTATGAGGAAGATGTAGTCATGATGATGTATGACAGTGTTGTTATAAAAAAGAAAAGTGAACTGGATGCGAATCTGATTACAGCATAGTTGGAACAATTCCTGAACTATCCGGGCAGAGATGCGGGTAATTATAAGACAGCGTCCTGAACCAGTGGAGAAATCATCTGCTGGTTCAGGACGCTGTCTTAATGTCTGGATAACAGGTTCTGGTAGGCATCTATTACAATCTGTCTGTTGAAATGCTCTTCCACATGCTGGTGTCCGTGTATTCCCATATTACGGCGCTCTCCGGGTGAGCAGGAGAGTACTGCCTGCACTGCCTTAAGAAGGGATTCTTTACTCCTTGCCGGAAACAGAATTCCACTTTGGCCAGTGACCGTTTCCCGACAGCCTGGAACATCTGTTGTCAGGACTCCCCTCCCACAGGCAGCTGCTTCCAGACATACATTGGAAAGTCCCTCATGATAGGAGGGATGAATGAGGATGTGGCAATTTGCCATGACCTCCGGGACATTGTCAATGTGACCATAATAGGTGAGGCAGCCCTGAGACTCTAATTCCTGAATCATGGGTTCGTATGTGGAGCGGCTTTCCTCTTCATATTCTCCAACAAGTTCGAAATGGACATTGGAATAAGCTTCAGATATCTTCTGTACGGCATAAAGGTATTCCTCAATTCCTTTGTCTTTCATAATGCGCAGGACAGCTAAAAAACGAATTCCGTTTTTCTCAGAGGGATAGGGACAAAACGGATGCTCTTTTAAATTGACGCCGGAGCCTGGAAGTAAATGAGCGTTTTGTAATGCGATTTTATGCTTTTGCATAAATTGCAGATTTCCTTCGTTTTGGAAGAATACACGCAAGGCTTTTGCGGCAACATATCTGTATAAAAGTAATAATATTTTGCCGAGGAATCCCGGATTTTCCAATGCAGTGCCTAATCCGGTAATGTTCATTGCGTAAGGAATTCTGCAGCCTCTGGCAGCAATACCGCCATAAAGATTGGGTTTTATGGTATAAGTGAGTATAAGATCAGGGACTTCGGTTTTCAGAAGAGCCTGATACTGCTTCAGTAATTTGAGATCCTTTACAGGATTCATACCACGTCTTTCCAGATTGCAGGAAACAATTCTGGCACCCAGATTCTCTAACTTGGTGCAGTTTTCATCAAATGGAACACTAATAAGAACCTCTGCTCCTTTTTGAATAAAAGAGGATATTACCTCTTTACGAAATAAAAATAAGCCGTTTGCATAATTTGACAGAATTAAAATTTTCATAGAAACCTCATCTTGGTTGGTGTTGCAATTACAAATTAATTATAAATATAAACCGGAGAAAAAGCAATTTGCATTGAGGTTAATTTGATTGGAAAAGTAATACTGCGGTTTTCAAAAGTGAGTTCTCTGTTGAAATATATAGACAGGTAGTGGTATAATACTAACATCTTTTTGAGATGTTATGTCTTTTAATGCGAAAGTGAAATGGAGAAAGAGAAGATATGAGTTTGTTTGAAGAACTATTAAACAGGGAAACGAAGCTGTCTCTGGTGGGACTTGGCTATGTCGGTATGCCGATTGCAGTTGCCTTTGCAAAGAAGATTCAGGTTGTCGGATTTGACTTAAATGAACATAAAATTGAACTTTATAAAAACGGGATTGATCCAACGAATGAAGTCGGAAATGAAGTGATTAAGAATACAACCGTAGACTTTACGGCAGATCCTTCAAAGCTGCGGGAAGCGAAATTTCATATCGTGGCAGTTCCGACCCCGGTAAATGCGGATCATACACCGGACCTGACACCGGTAGAGGGTGCAAGCCGGATCTTAGGACAGAATCTGACCAAAGGATCTGTTGTAGTCTTTGAATCAACTGTATACCCGGGAGTTACGGAAGACATCTGTGTACCGATCCTTGAGAAGGAATCCGGACTCAGATGTGGTGTGGATTTTAAGATCGGATATTCCCCGGAGCGTATTAATCCGGGAGATAAGGTTCACCGCCTTGAAACAATTACGAAGATTGTATCCGGTATGGATGAAGAAACACTGGATACCGTAGCGAAGGTTTATGAACTGGTTGTGGAAGCCGGCGTATACCGTGCAGAGTCGATCAAGGTGGCAGAGGCTGCCAAGGTAATCGAGAACAGCCAGAGAGATATCAATATTGCTTTTATGAATGAATTGTCCATGATCTTTAATAAGATGGGCATCGATACCAAGTCTGTACTGGAAGCGGCAGGAACCAAATGGAATTTCCTGAAGTTTGCTCCGGGACTTGTCGGAGGACATTGTATTGGTGTGGATCCGTATTATCTGACCTATAAGGCAGAATCCCTTGGATACCATTCCCAGATCATTTTATCCGGACGCCGGATCAATGACGATATGGGTAAATATGTGGCAGAATCCCTTGTCAAGAATCTGATCAAGGCAGAGATTCCGGTAAGAGGAGCTAAAGTAGCCATCTTGGGATTTACCTTCAAGGAAAATTGTCCGGATACCAGAAATACCAAGGTCATTGATATCTATAAAGAACTTGGAGAATACGGAATCACCCCGGTTGTAGTAGATCCGGCAGCAGATGCAGACGAAGCAAAGCGGCTTTATGGAATTACCTTTGAAATCATGGATGCTGTGAAGAATATGGATGCAGTTGTCATTGCGGTAGCGCATAAGCAGTTCCTTTCTTATACCAGAGAACAGATTAGTGAGTTTTTCAATCCGTCCTATGACAAGAAGGTGTTGATGGATATTAAGGGAATTCTTGACCGGAAAGAATATCTTTCCGATGATTATATTTATTGGAGATTATAAAATGAGTAAATGGGCAGAGCAGACAGGCAGTAATAAGAAATGGTGGATTCCTTTTCTGTTACCGGCGGCTCTGCTCTTATTTTTTGAAGGAATGTTTTTGGTTTATGGACCGGGAGTATATAACGATTCGGAACAGTATCTGCAGATGCATATTCATCGGGAACCGTTATATCCCCTGTTTTTGTGGGTGTTTCGTTTGTGTACTCCGGAACATTATCTGGTTCTTATGGGAATCCTGCAGAATTTATTTATGGCAGTTTCTATCTGGCTTTTGACAGGATCCATAGCACGGAAGTTTTCACTTTCCATTGGCTGGCAGCTTCTTCTTGTTTTACTTCAGGTATTCCCTCACCTGATGACGAAATATTTTTCGGTGATGAGTGTTTTTATTACGAATTCGGTGATGAGCGAAGCGCTGACTTTTCCGTTATTTACGTTATGGGTGATGAATGCACTGGAGCTTTTGTGGGAAGGAAAGCGTAAGAATGCAGTGGGAATGCTGCTGCTCTCCATTCTGCTCAGTCTCACACGCAGTCAGATGATGGTTACGGTTCTGATCTTCTTTCTTGTGGAATTATACAGGATCATTTTTGTCTGTCATAAGAAAAGAATACTGGTTTCTGTGGTTGGGCTGGTTATATTGTTGGCAGCAGCTTTTGGTATACGTACCTTGACGGTACGATGCTATAATTTAGCTGTGCATGGCAGATTTATCAACAACACCTATGGAAATGTGAATCTGGTAACGGATATGATTTATGCATCTGACCGTGAAGATGGAGAAAACATAAAGGATGAGCAGACGAGAGCCTTCTTCTATGAAATCTTTGATAAGGCATGGGAGATCGAAGGAAATTATCAGTTTGCAGGAAGTTCTTTGAGTCAGCGTGCAGAGCATATAGAGCAGAAGCATGATGATATTAAATTTTATTGTGTTGAGGACACTTTTTATCAATATTATGATCAGAATGTGACAACGGATTATATTACCCAGAACCTTTTAGCAGATGAACAGGCAGCAGCAATTATGAAGGGGATCTTCCCGAAATGCTTCAAAAACTGGCTGCTGACCTACTGCGGAATTGTGTATTACGGACTGATCAGGAGCATTGCAGTGGTTCATCCGCTGATTAATTTTGCAGCAATGTTGATTTATGCATCCGCAATTGCAGTCACCATATGGTTGTGGAAGAGAAACCGGAAGAGTCCGGCAATTCCCATGATGTGCCTTTCCCTTCTTTTTATTGCAGGGAATACAGCGGCAGTGGCATTGACAATTATGTGCCTGTCACGCTATATGATTTATGGATTTTCCCTGTTTTATCTGTCGTATCTCATGGTAGTGGCAGAGTTGCTTGGAACGTATCAATGTGATAAAATGGTAACTATTCAGAGCTATGCAAAATCTGATAAATATGATCGAAATGCTTGCATTTCGGAGCATATTTGACAGATTTTATATGGCGAAGTAACTACATGAGGTAAACTACGCTGTGAAACAGCGGTTTTGCGAATGGAGTTCTGAATAGTTACGAAAGAAAAGTAATTAAAATCGGCAGCTTATGAATGGCATGGCTGGACAAATGTGCAGAGAGGATAACGCAATGGGATATCAGAATCTTGTATTTGACAAAGAAAGTGTATTTTTAGTAACCGGTGGTGCCGGTTTTATCGGATCGAACCTCTGTGAAGCAGTTTTGAATATGGGCTATAAGGTACGATGTCTGGATAATCTTTCCACCGGCAAATATGAAAATATTGAGCCGTTTACACAGAATCCCCGTTTTACGTTTATCAAAGGAGATATTCGTGATCTGGATACCTGTATGGAAGCAACGAAGGGCGTGGATTATGTGTTGAATCAGGCCGCATGGGGGAGTGTACCCAGAAGCATCGAGATGCCTCTTCTGTATGAGGAAATCAATATCCGTGGAACCTTAAATATGATGGAAGCATCCAGACAGAATGGGGTTAAGAAGTTTGTTTATGCATCCAGCTCTTCCGTATACGGAGATCATCCGGTACTTCCGAAGAAGGAAGGACAGGAAGGAAAGCTGTTATCCCCTTATGCACTGACGAAGCATGTGGACGAGGAGTACGGCAGACTTTATAAAGTGCTGTATGGCCTTGACACCTATGGCATGCGCTATTTTAATGTGTTTGGGCGCAGACAGGATCCGAATGGTGCGTATGCAGCGGTGATCCCGAAGTTTATTAAGCAGTTAATGGGTGGCGAGACTCCTACAATCAATGGAGATGGCAGACAGTCCAGAGACTTTACCTATGTTGAGAATGTTGTAGAAGCGAACTTAAAGGCATGTCAGGCTTCTTCGGAAGCTGCCGGTGAGGCATTTAATATTGGAGCAGGCGGCAGAGAATTTCTCATTGACGTTTATCACAATATCTGCAAGGCTTTGAATAAAGAGGTTGAGCCGAACTTCGGTCCTGACCGTAAGGGAGATATCCGGGATTCCAATGCGGATATCAGTAAGGCGAGGGAATTGCTTGGCTATGATCCGGATTATGACTTTGCCAGGGGAATAGCACTTGCCATTGACTGGTACAGGGAAAACCTGTAAGGAGAAGCGGGAATGGACAAGCCGGTTAAAATTCTGCAGATTGTCGGATCCATGCATCCGGGAGGAATCGAGAATTTTGTAATGAATCTTTATGAGCATATTGATCGGGAACAATTTCCCTTCGATTTTGTTGTGCATAAGCAGCAGGCAGGAGATTATACAGAGAGAATCGAAGAGCTGGGAGGTAAGAGCTATTTACTTTCACGACTGACACGTAATCCCATTCGGAATCTTCGTGGAATCTACCGGCTGGTGAAGGAGAATCATTATGACATCGTGATCCGCCATACACCTAATGCTCTCATTGCACCACAGCTTCTTGCAGCGCGTCTGGCAGGTGCACATACAATCTGTCACGCGCACAGTGAGACGGACAGGCAGAAGGTGCTTCATATACTTGGAAAAGGATTGCTTAAAATTGCTGCTGAACGAAGAATTGCCTGTTCTGTAAATGCAGGAAGATGGATGTTTGGAAAGCAGCATTATGAAATCGTACACAATGCAGTAGATATCTCTTTATTTCAGTATTCAAGGGAAAAGGAAGAAAGCATCCGGAAAGAATTTCAGCTTGGAGAACGTCATATTTACGGGCATGTCGGGAATTTCGTATGGTCAAAGAATCATTTACTGATGCTGCAGATTTTTAAAGAAATTCAGAAACAGGATCCGGAAGCAGTACTGTTCTTTGTCGGGCAGGGGACCATGCAGAAGGAAATTGAAGAAAAAGTGCAGGAGCTGTCACTTCAGGACAGTGTGATTCTTACAGGCGTCCGCAAGGATGTGCCGGTATTGATGTCTGCATTTAATGTATTGCTGTTCCCATCGGTATATGAGGGACTTCCGCTTACTTTAATTGAAGCGCAGGCGGCAGGGCTGCCCTGCCTGATTTCAGACAGCATTACAAGGGATGTGATCGTGACAGAAGGGCTGGTGAAGCCGTATTCGTTGGAAAAACAGCCGGAAGACTGGGCTGTAGAAGCAGTTCGTATGGTGAGAGAGAATAGTGACTCCACCAGAGAATGCCAACGGGAGCAGATTGTGAAAGCAGGATATGATTTGGATGCATTGGTAAAATGGTATCAGGACTATTTTACCCGGATTATTACCGGATAGAGTAAAATAGCCCGGGGAGGTATTTATGCAGAACAATAAAAAAACGGATGAGAATAAGCCTCTGCATGTCCTTCATGTGTTTGGCAGGTTAAATCGCGGCGGGGCTGAAAGCCGCGTTATGGATCTGTACCGGAACGTAGATCGTACCAGAATACAGTTTGATTTTATGCAGCACACCACAAAGGTGTGTGATTTTCAAACGGAAATCGAACAGTTGGGAGGAAAGGTTTATCACGTTCCTCCTTTTCGCTTTTGGAATTATTTTTCCTATTGTAAGGCATGGAAACAGTTCATTAAGGAACATCCGGAGATCCGGATTGTGCACGGACATATGACGAGTACGGCATCCATTTATCTTCCTATTGTGCGGAAAAAAGGTGTTTTTACGATTGCACATTCGAGAAATGCCGGTGTGGATAAAGGAATAAAAGGTAAGCTTACGAAATTCCTGCGCCGGAATCTGAAAGAAAAATGTGACCGATGCTTTGCCTGCTCGAAGCTTGCAGGCGAGGCTGTGTTTGGAAAAAAAGCGATGGAACAGGGAAGGGTAACGATCATTCCCAATGCCATTGATGCAGCTAGATTTACCTTTGATCCTGAAGTGCGCAGACAGAAACGGGAAGAACTACACATTCAGCCGGAAGAGCTCCTGATTGGAGAGGTTGGCCGGTTTGATCCACAGAAAAATCAGAAATATGCAGTGGAGATTCTGGCAGAATGCAGAAGGAAGAATTTCCCGGCAAAGCTGATTCTGATCGGAGAAGGTCCGCTGATGGAAACGGTGCGGCAGCAGGTGGAGGAGCGCCAGCTTCAGGAATACGTGATTTTTACCGGTCTACAGAAGAATGTCGTGCCTTTTTATCAGGCGATGGATTTCTTTCTGCTTCCATCCTTTTATGAGGGGCTGCCGGGAGTGGCTGTCGAAGCACAGGCGAGCGGATTACGGGGAATCCTGTCCGATGCAATTACGACAGAAGCAGCGATGACCACTCTGATGGAATTCCGTAGCGTACAGGAACCGGCCATAGTCTGGGCAGACCGGATCATTGCCTGTGGACATTATGAAAGACAGAATACATTAAATGAGATGCAGGAGGCTGGATTTGATGTGAAAAATCTGGCAAAGCGGTTGCAGGATTTTTATCTGCGTGTGAATAAAGATCATACACAGAAGTTTTGAGATGGAGAACTGAAATGGAGAAGCGGAAAATTGTATTTCATTTAAACTGTCTGGAACATGGCGGTGCAGAACGGGTTGTTTCGAATCTGGCCAATCAGTTTGGACGGGAAGGATATGAGGTAATCGTAGCAACAGAGTGGAAGGGAGAAGAAGAGTTTCCTCTTATTCCACAGGTGAGGCGGGAAATCGTAGGATTGAAACCGGGAGATGAGAAGAAATCCAGAGCTGCCAAGTTCCTGCTTCGCATCAGGTACTTAAGAAAGTTTCTTAAGAAGGAAAGGCCGGATATGGTGATCGCATTTGCACATCGGGCAATTTATCGGGCACTGTCATCAACCTGGGGAACAAAAATTCCGGTGATTGTATGTTGCCGTACAGATCCTGTCGGACATTATGATTCTATATCAGATAAGATCCAGATTAAATTGCTGTTTCCATATGCAGCGGGTGCTGTCTTTCAGACCTATGGACAACGGGATTTTTTCAGACCATATCTGCAGGATAATTCCTGTATTATATTAAACGCAGTTAATCCGAAATATATGGAAGTAGAACGACCTGTTGAGCGTAGGAAAGCAGTAGTACAGTCAGGACGTCTGGTTAGTATGAAGAATCAGGCAATGTTGATTGATGCTTTTGTAAAGGTTCATGAGAAGCATCCGGATTATATTCTCCAGTTTTTTGGTGGGGATTCCGGTGACGGAACCAAAGAAAAGCTGATGAAGAAAATTAGTGACTATGGAGCGCAGAATTATATTTTCCTTATGGGGGATTCGGATCAATTAGAAAAGGATTTGGCAGATGCTTCTGTTTATGCATTTTCATCTGATTGGGAAGGACTACCTAATGCACTTATAGAGGCTATGACGTTGGGACTTCCCATTGTGGCGACAGATTGCCCATGCGGAGGACCCGCAACCATTATGACGAATGAAATTGATGGTCTGTTAATTCCTGTTAAAGATGTGAAAGCTATGGAAGATGGAATTAATCGTTTGCTTGAGGATCGGATATTAGCTGAAAGGCTGGGGAACGAAGCCAGAAAAATTGTGGATCGGGTTAATGTTTCTTTTGTTTTTGAACAATGGAGGGATTTTATTGAGGATCGTGTACAGGCGTGGAATCGGTAAGACATCTGGTGTGTCTTGTTTTATCAGAGAATTGCAATAAGGAGCATTGGCATGTGTGGAATATGCGGCTTTATTTCAAAACAGAATATTACCAGGGATGAGCTTCATGCGATGAATGAAACCATGATTCATCGTGGCCCGGATGATGGCGGCGTAGAGATTTATCCTATGAAGCAGGGATATTCCATCGGACTTGCACAGCGTCGTCTTGCCATTTTGGATTTATCTTCACTGGGGCATCAGCCGATGCATTCGGCAGATGGCAGAGTGAGTGTTGTTTATAATGGAGAAATCTATAACTTCCGGCAGATTCGTGAGGAATTGAAGGGATATCCCTTTATTTCGGATTGTGATACGGAAGTAATTATTGCCGCGTACTTAAAGTGGGGGATTTCCTGTGTGGATCACTTTAATGGGATGTTTGCGATCTGTTTGTATGACCGGGAGGGCGATATCGTATATCTGATTCGTGACCGCATTGGCAAGAAACCACTGTATTATGAGATTGAGGATGGCAATCTCTATTTTGGATCAGAATTAAAGCCGTTAATGAAACGTCCGGGGTTCCGGGAAGAGATCCGTACCGATGTATTGCCACGCTTTCTTTATCAGCAATATATTGCGGAGCCGGACACGATCTTTAAGAATGTATATAAATTACGTCCGGGAGAAATCCTGTCCTTTTGCTATGGAGGGGTGAAAACCTGGAAATACTGGGATATTAAGAAGATTTACCATGAAATGAAGCAGCAGCCTGTAAGGGACTATGCAGAAGCAAAGGAGACCTTAAAGGAGCTTCTGAAGGAATCGGTAAAGAGAAGAATGATTGCCGATGTGCCGCTCGGGGCATTCTATGATTCTTCCTTAATGACAGCCATTGCACAGGAAATTTCGGACACACCGGTCAAGACCTTTACGATAGGCTTTCCGGTAGAGCACTATAATGAAGCAGAATATGCCAAAGAGGTAGCAGAATTTCTCGGAACGGATCACACGGATCTGTATATTGATGAAGCCCGGATGTTTGATCTTGTCAGCAGCATTCCTGTATATTATGATGAACCCTTTGCAGATTCTTCCCAGATTGCGACCATGCTGGTATCAGAGCTTGCCAGAAAACGTGTAACGGTTGCTCTTTCCGGCGATGGAGGCGACGAATTCTTCTGTGGCTATAATGTGTATGATAAGGTTCATCAGGCACAGCGGCTGGACTGGCTGGGAGGAGTGACGTATGGTATTTGTAATATTCCGGGCGTCTGTTCGTTGAAGCTGGAAGAAAAGCTTCCGTTTTCCGTGCGTGCGATTGCCGGAAACCGTCCTGCGGAGACGAAAACACAGTTTGCTTATAATAAATATGAGCCCATTGTCCGTAGAATGGTTCAGGGTGAGCAATTATCCTGTTTTTATCCGGTAGAAAGCAGTTATGACGTAAAGAACTGGCAGATCCGCAGGATGCTGCTTGATATGGATACGTATCTTCCGGGGGATATTCTTTGTAAGGTGGATCGCGCCTCTATGAAATATTCTCTGGAGGCAAGGTGTCCGATTCTGGATAAAGAGGTTATGGAGTACTCCTTCCGGATTCCCCATGAGATGAAATATCAGCAGGGAATTAAGAAGAAAATTCTGAAAGATATTGCATATGATTACCTGCCGAAGGAATTGTTAGAGCGTCCGAAGACAGGATTTGCTGTACCGATGGATCAGTGGCTGCATGGTCCACTAAAAGAACAACTGTTATCCTATTCGGATAATACTTTCCTGAAAAAACAGGGAATTTTTGATCCGGAATATACGTCGATGCGGGTGGCACAGTATCTTGGAACCCGGGATGCCGGACCTTCAACCGGGGCGAATTATTCCAAACTGATGTGGGCGTTTTTTGTATTCCAACAGTGGTTTGAGACCTATAGGAGATAGATAAGATGCATATTGCCTGTATGATAGGATCCCTGTCTAAAGGGGGATCTGAGCGTGTAATGTGTAATTTAATACAGTATTTTATAGAACATAATCACCAGGTTACATTAGTTACTCAATATAAAGGGAATGACGAGTATCCGTTGGATGATCGGGTAAATCGGATAATATCTGATATTAATCCGGAGAGGGTTGGAAATAACAGGGTGCTTAATTTCATCCGCCGCTTTCAGAAATTGCGAAATATCTGGAAAACGGAGAAGCCGGATGCTATTCTGGTGTTTATCGGAAAGAATAATTTTATGGCACTTTTAACGGCGTGGGGCTTGCATATTCCGGTTGTGGTATCAGTACGGGCGGATCCTAATCAGGAGTATCCGAACCGATGGATGCGTTTTATGGCACGTCGCCTGTTTAAGAAAGCTGCCGGAGTGATCCTTCAGACCAGAGAGTGTATGGAGTTCTTTCCGAAGGCCGTGCAGCGCAAATCAGTGATTCTCCATAATCCTGTGAACGAGGTATTCTTTGAGAATCCTTATGAAGGAGATCGGGAACACACAATAGTTACAGTAGGAAGAATAGATGAAAATAAAAATCAGGCGCTTCTTTTACGTGCCTTTGCAAGGATCGCGGCGGACTATCCGGACTATCAGATCCTTCTTTATGGAAAAGGAGATCAGGAGGAGAACCTAAAGCAGCTTGCAGATAGTTTAGGAATTGCAGAGCGTGTCACTTTTGCCGGAAATGTATCCGATGTAGCTGATAAAATTAGAAAAGCAGGTGTTTTTGTATTGCCCTCCAACACAGAAGGAATGCCGAACGCGTTAATTGAAGCCATGGTATCAGGACTCCCGGTTATTGCAACAGATTGTCCCTGTGGAGGTCCGAGAGAGCTGATTGACCATGGTAAAAATGGATTACTGACCCCGGTTGATGACGTGGAGAAAATGAAAGAAAACCTGCAATCCGTATTAAACAACTCGCAAAACGCATATCAAATGGGGCAGAATGCGAGAAAAACAACAGATATTTATCGTGAGGAAATTGTTTATCGGGAGTGGATGGATTATCTGATGAGTGTGATCGGAAAAAACAGATAATCCAGTAAAAATCAGTAATTCGAAGCGGCCTATAAATGATCTCAAGACGAAAAACGGAGAAAAAATATGTGTGGAATCGCAGGATTCTGTAATTTTCACGGATCCGTGAAAATGCAGGAAGAAAATTTGGAAAAAATGAAACAACGAATGCTTCACCGTGGTCCGGATGCCGGAGGAAGCTATATATCAGAAGATGGCAAGGTGGCGCTTGGACATCGCAGATTATCCATTGTGGATCTTTCTGAAGCC
>OGOP01001682.1_pt1 | contig 14873 bp, 11 predicted proteins | sample 1552591 | NCBI WGS metagenome assembly OGOP01 (sample SAMEA2580120, study PRJEB22360) | human gut metagenome | biome: human gut; feature: human-associated habitat; material: faeces | place: Denmark | collected 2008/2010 | reverse complement strand
GCTACCATAGATACAGTACGAGATTGTGGAAATGTATAAGTAGTAGCCAAAGGCATATCGGAATTTTCTTCAAAATTCTCTACTTGTTCCATAACTTTTGTAAAAACCTCTGGACTATATTGAGGTGGATAGCCGTTCTTTACAAGACAAATTTTAATATCAAGTTTGAGCTGATTGCGTACATTTTGGTTGTTAAGCCAATCAGAAAAAGAAGATTTTGTATCAATTATCTCTTTCACTTTTTTGGCAAGACTTTTACATCTATCATTTACAATCATACCACCAATGTCTTTATCCTCGCCATATTCAAAATTATACTGGTCTCGTAAGGATACTAAAATATCGTAAAATGCTTTTTCCTCAAAGGTTAAACCAATTTTACGGAAACTTTCACGGCTTTCGTTCATTTGACGGAGTATCTGTAATGCTTGTTCCGTGGCATTTTTAATAATATCTTCAGATGCCTGTTCTTGTGTAGCTCCAGCTTCTTCTGCACTAATATGTTTTCGTCTTTCATGATATATAGCAATCGTTTCTTCAAGCATTTCCTGATAAGTCTTTGCAGCAATCTTGTTAATCTTACTGTATTCTTTAATCTGCCTGCGAATCATTTTTATAAGTAGCTCTAGCTTGGTGGCAGGCATTTTCACATCGGACAGCTTTTCAAAATATTCCGGGCTGAAAATGTCCTCTTCCTGTCCGGCATCAAGAACGCTCTCAACCTGGTTATAACGCAATGCCTCCTCGACCATTTTGGACACGGTGCGATTCATGCTGTCGGTATCCAGTTCTGTGGTTCCGCTCATCTTGCGGACAAAACCTGCAATCGCCATGAAGCACTGTGCCAACGCAGATCCGCTCTCCGATAGTTCCCCGGAGGGCTGACAAATATCATAACTGAGCCGCATCCGCTTGACCGTTTTCAAGAAATAAGTTTTGAAAGAAACCTTTTGCGTGCCGCCTTTACCCTCGGAGTTCAGTTCCTCTGTAGAGGCAAACACATACTCCGCAGCTTTGGCAAGCAAACGATATCGCTCTCCGGGGTCGCTCTCAGGGTTTAGGAACGGCTTGAGGTCATACCCGGTAAACATGGTCTTGAGGACTTCCAGTTCTTCTCTGAACACTTCCGTGGCCTGTTCCACATCGTCTGAGGTAGGAGCAACCGAAGTATCGCCGCCGTAGATTTTCATGGCCTCACGCATATTGTCACGGATACCGATATAGTCGATGACCATACCGTATTCCTTACCGGGATAGACTCGGTTTACACGGCTGATAGTCTGAATCAGCAAATGCTTTTTCAGCGGTTTATCGTTATACAGATAAGTAAGACACGGTACATCAAACCCGGTGATCCACATATCAACTACAATAACGATACGGAAGTTGGATTTTTCCTGCTTAAATGCGGCATCCAACTCTTTGGAGCGTTTATCGTTTTTCACGCCGCCAAGGTAGTTATACATCTCCGACTTATCATTGCTGCCGACACTGGCTACCATAGCCATGAACGGCATTGGCTTCATGGTATCCAGTTCTTCCTTAGTGGCAGCCGTGCCGTCCGGCACCTTCTTTTCGACAAACCATTCCGGGTATTTCTCCTGGAATTTCAGCAGCAGGTCATAGGCGATTTGTCTGTTGGAGCATACCACCATTGCTTTCTGAATCCTGTCCGGCTCTTTTTCGCAGGCGGCTGTATAGTGGTCGTGAATATCCACGGCAAGGCGTTCCAGGCGGGACGGCTCTCCGAGAATGATCTCCATAGAACTCATCGCCTTTTTACTTGCTTCAATATCCTCCTCGGTTGCACCATCGTCCGCACAGGTTTTGTAGTAGCGTTCGATCTCCTTGACCTTTTTCGTATCCAGCAGAACCTTTGCGATTCTCGGATGATACTTGATGGATACCGTCAGCCCATCGGCAACGGCTTGATCCATGGTATAGCGGTCGATCTCATCGCCAAAGGTCTGGTAGGTTTCCGCAATCGGAGTACCCGTAAAACCGACAAAGGTGGCATGAGGGAATGCCTCTTTCAGCACTTTGGCATACGGCTTGGAAACCATAGCTTTCATATTCTCATCAGTATCTTTACTGAACTGGATTTTTCGAGAATGCTCCAACTGGGTTCTGTGTGCCTCATCCGAGAAGCAGATAATATTGTGGCGGTCATTGATAAGACCGATCTTATCTTCCTTGCGGTCACAGAATTTCTGAATCGTGCAGATATAGAACCCGCCACTTTCTCTGGCACCGAGTTCCTGCCGCAGATGCTTTCTGTCCTTCACCACAGAAACATCACCGAGATTCAGGAACTCCTTGCTCTTGGCAAACAGCTTGATACCCTGCTCCTGCAGTTCCTCACGGTCAACGATCATGACGATGGTGGGCGAACCGATCTGCGGAATGTCACCGCAGCGGAGCGAAAGCTGTCGGGCAAGGAACGCCATCGTATAGGTCTTGCCGCACCCGGTTGCGCCGAAGTAGGTGCCGCCCTTGCCTGTCCGCTCCACGACAGATTTTACGATACTCTGTTTGAGCAGTCTTGCTGCAAAGAACTGAGGGTAACGGCAGACGATTTCCCGTTCATCGCAGTCGAAAATCTCATCCTGAAAATAGATATAGTCGCGGAAGATTTCCAGAAAGCGTTCCGGCGCATAGACACCGCGCACCATGGTTTCGGTTTCCTCAAAAGGCATGGTGGACAGCTTGTCCCCATCGTTCACACGCCGCCATGCATAGAAATGCTCATACGGAGTACGCACGGTTCCCAGTCTGGTTTTTACACCGTCCGAAATACACGCCAGTGGGCAATAGTGCAATAGCTGCGGAATATCGCGCCAGTAGCGGATCGTGATCTGCTCCCAGGCATCATAAATGGTGGCGTTTGCATCGGCAGGGTTCTTCAGTTCTATAACGCACAGCGGCATACCGTTGACGAACAACAGCACATCCGGACGGCGGGTCTCGCGCTGACCGTTGTTTATGTATTCTACAGTAAACTGATTGACCACACGGAAAATATTGTTTTCCGGCGTTTCAAAATCAATCAGCGGTACCATGATGGACAGACCGTTCTGCGGTGTAAACTGAACGCCGTCTACCATCCATTTATACACCTTGTGCAGGGTGGAAAAGTCACTCTCGGCACCGGCAAGACGAACGGTGTCGTAAAGCTGCTCAGTTTCCTCCGGCAGCAAACCGGGACTGGTCTTTGCGATAAAGGCTTTGAAATCCTCGGCAATCAGGACTTCGCTGTAACTGCGCGTAATCTGGTTCCCGGCGAGGTAGTGCCAGCCGACCGATTCCAGAAAGGCAATGAAAGCACTCTCGTATTCCGACTCACAGTAGCGACCATTATAGTTTTTCAGCTTTGCCATGCGCCCACGCCTCCTTTCAGTCCTGTGCTTCTTCGATAGAGCCTTTGATCAGTATCGGGCACAGGTCTTTGATCTGGGTTTTTAGTTTCTCGTTGATTTCCTTGCGAATTCTTAGTGCTTCATACATTTCTACCAACACAAGTTGTTCTTCCTTGGGTGGCACGGGGATTGTCATGTCATAAAATCTTCTTTTATCCATACCCCCGCGAATATTGGAATCACACATGAACCATGCCATTCTGTCGGTTTCTTCTCTGGAAAACCAAATCATAAAAAATTCAGGAATAATTTTCTCTGTATTGATTTCAAAGACAAGGTATGCCGGAGAAATAATAAACGCTTCAGCCATATTATTAAGGGCTACTGGGATAGCAACATCGCGTCCAACGTGCATCAAATTGCAGGCAAACTGTTGGTTTTGTACCACCTTGTATTTGCTTAAATCTTCACCGCTCGTGACTGTTGGCATAAACTGTTTGTCCTTGTTTACACCGTAAACGATATGAAATTTATTATCCGAATTTCTTAAATCACATTCAGTAATTAACCGTTCAAGGCTGATTTTTTCGGTGAGTTTTCTCTTGTATTTCTCAACAGTAGCATCAATGGTCAGCTTCAAATCCTCCAGCCCGCGCTCATAGCTTTGCTGGTTGGCAAGCATGGCATTGTAGACAGCTACATATTTCCGCTGAACAGAAATATCCGGAAGTTGAATTTTAACATTACACATTTCGTCAAAAGAAAACAGTTCTGTTGCGCTTCCCCAACCGTGAGCCATCGCATATCGGTCAAACTCAGTACGGTTGAAAAACATATAAAGATATTCTGGGAGAATAGTATCTTTGGCAGATGCACGGATACCAAAGGCAATATTATTAAATGAGAAGAGCAATGGGGTGGCAGTATCGTTATATGCTAATCCTAGTTTGTCGCCCATCCGAGTAGTTCGTGGATTATAAACAAATTCACCCGGATTCACAATATAAAACTTTCGGATAACATTATCGTCAACAGTTGCTTTTGTTTCTACAATTTGTTTGTTGTTTGAGATTCCACGTACAAATGAAACATCGAAAATTAAATCATCATTCTTGCGGAGGGATTCTTGAATCAAATCACCTAATTTATATTTACTCAATCCCATAGCCAATCCCCCTGAATGCATCTTCCAGTATCTGCTGGGATTTCTTTTCCTGCTTCATGACCTCCTGCATTTCCGACTGGATACGGGTCATTTCCTTTTCATAGTCGATTTCCAGATCGTGGTCGATGAACTCAATATACTTGCTCGGGGTCAGCGCCCAGTTGTTCTGCTCAATCTCATCAATACCCACACTGCGGTACAGCTCCAGCACCTCATAGCAGCTGCCGTCCGTGCCCTCGCTCTGCCAGGTGTGGTAGATGTCGGCGGCTTTTCCGATTTGGGTGCTGTCCAGCAGGACTTTCTTCTTGTTCTCGCCCTTTACCGGGTTTTCCGTCCAGGTACGCAGGTCCATGAATAAAATCTCGTGTTCACGGTTACGCAGATTTCTGCCGTGGTAGCTGCCGCCTTTTTTGTTCTGGTTCAAAATCCAAAGGGTAACGCTGATGTCTGTGGTGATGAACAGTTCTCTCGGCAGGACGATGATTGCTTCCACCTTATCATTCTGGATCAGCTTTTTGCGAATTTCCAATGTATCGCTGTCGTTCAGTGCGCCGTTGGCAAGCAGGAAACCAGCCACGCCGGACTGCTTTTTCAGGTGCGAGAGGATATGTAGAATCCACGCATAGTTGCCGTTGCTCTCCGGCGGCGTCTGGTAATCCGCCCAGCGAGGGTCATGCTCCAAGGTACTGTCATACCAGCTTTTGAGGTTGAACGGCGGATTTGCCATAATGTAATCGAAGTACAATCCCTTGTGCAGATCGTTCAGAAAGCTGGAATCACTGGTTTCGCCAAGGTTATGGCTGATGCCGCGCAGGGCAAGGTTCATTTTGGCAAGGCGATAGGTCGCAGGCTCTTTTTCCTGTCCATACACATTGATACGGTTAATATCACCCTGTTTGGATTTTACGAGTGCCGCACTCTGGATAAACATACCGCCGGAACCGCAGCACGGGTCATAAAGCGTGCCGTCATACGGCTCAATCATCGTTGCGATAAGCTGAACGGCATCATGCGGCGTATAGAACTCGCCCTCCTCCTTGGTGGCATTGACCGCGAATTCTTTCAGAAAGTATTCGTATACGCGACCGATCAGGTCTTTTTCCTCGCCAAACTGCTTGTGGCTGATCTTGTTGACTTCATCGATCAGCTTTTTGATGTCGTTTGCGGCAAGGTTGCGTGTGGTAAAGGTGCCCTCCACAAAGCATCCTTTCAGCTGTTTAGAGCCTGCCGCAATGCTGTGAAGTGCATTGTCCAGTGCTACATTCAGCTTGGGTGCAGGCGTATTGATGATGGTAGACCATCTTGCCTCCGGCGGCAGATTGTAGGTGCCATCCGCAAAGGTGGCATCGTCAAAGAACGCCGCACGAATGTTTTCATCATCCGGATCAAGCCCTTGTTCAATTAAGATTTGGCGTAATTTTTCGATACCATCCTCATATTTTTCTCCGATAAATCTTAAAAATACCAGTGTCAGCATCATATCACGTTTTTCAAAAAATGAACCCGAATTACGTGCTGCACGTAAGATATCTCTACATTTAAAAAGAATTGAATCGAGATTGATTGTATCCTCTGTCTTTTTCTTTGCCATAATTTTAGTTGTCCTTTCCCAAATTGTTCCATTGTTCTTCCAAAGCGGTAAAGTCAATACCATGAATATCACAAAAATCTTTAAGCTTTTTCATAGCAGCCATATTCGGTTTGCTTTTGCCACCTTCCCAACGGTTTATTGATGAAAAGGAAACTCCAATTTCTCTCCCAAAAGCTTCTTGAGACAGAAAACATTTTTTACGAATTTTCTTTATTTCGTCTGAATAACTCATGTTTCATCTCCTAATAATTCTATGTCAATGATATAGCATTATTATAGCAGAAAATAATATGGATTTCTACCCATCTGTACTTTTTTACAGACGGGTCTTTATTTTTACAAAACAAGGGGGGCAAAACACAAAGAAATTCCTAATAAGTGAAGAAATAAATTTTATAAGAGTTCAAGAAACCCCCTGATGGTTTATGCGCTGAAAAGTATTTTTCTTTTTAATTATCCGATTTGGGTGTGCATTTTGGCACCCTTTGTCCAAATGAGTGAAAGGAGTTTTTATAATGCCGAGATTATCAAAGAAAGCAAAACAAGAATGGAAATTTTTCATAGCCCCCAATACAGGTAGAAGAACATACAACAAGCTTTGCAGAAAATGTCATAGCGATTGCAAACAAAGTTATCGTGTCATTATTGTTTACTGCCGCAAATTCAAGGCAAAAAGGAGCGTGATTACAAAAGATGATAAATAACACTTACAAAGAATTTCAAGCTCATATAAGCGAAAGAATTGCCGATTTCGGCACCAAATCAATACAGAAACGGAGGTAACACAGTGAACAGATATTTCAAAACATCGGATGCCAAAAACTTTGCATTCTACAAAGTACCTAAAGCGTTATTTGAAGAAAAGTACAAATCAGTTTCAACAGACGCCAAAATGCTGTACGGACTTTTACTTGACCGAATGTATCTGTCCGTCAAAAACGGCTGGATAGATAAACAAGGCAGAGTATATCAATATTTCACAATAAAATCCGCTCAGGAAAAACTGCATTTCGGTCACGAAAAAATATGTAAGTTGTTTTCTGAACTTGAAACTGCGGATTTGATTCTTCGTAAAAGACAAGGTCAGGGAAAGCCAAGCATTATCTATCTAAAACAATTCTGATTTTCAGCTTTCTTGATTTCCGAATAACAGAAGGTATTAAGACTTATAGAGTAAGACATTACTTGCCGAAGAAGAAAATATATAGGAGATAGCCAAATGATACAGATAATAGATATAGACTCGCTTGTTCCCTTTGAAAATCATCCGTTTAAGGAAAGAAGCGGAATTGAGCAACAAGAATTAACAGAGAGCATAAAAGAAAACGGATTGCTTGAACCGATAATTGCCCGTCCTTTTCCGGCTGGTAAATACGAAATTATCAGCGGACACAGACGAGTTGAGGCGTGCAAGGAATTGGGGATAACCGAAATACCCGCAATAATCGAAGAACTCACAAAAGACGAGGCGATTGTGCAAATGGTGGATTCAAACATACACCGTGAGCATATCTTACCAAGTGAAAAATCCTTTGCCTACAAAATGAAATTAGAAGCCTTAAAACATCAGGGCAAAACTTATGGACAAGTTGTCCACAAGTCAAGAGATAACATATCCGACACAGAAAGCGGCAGAAATGTTCAGCGATATATCCGCCTGACATACTTGATACCCGAATTACTTAGACTCGTTGACGAAGAAAGGATAGCCTTTACTCCTGCGGTTGAGATTTCATATCTATCGGAGTATGAGCAAAGAACATTGCTTGACCAAATCGAATTTACCGACGCTACGCCGTCATTATCGCAGGCACAGCGATTAAAAAAATTCAGCCAGCAAGGAAGATACTCAACCGATGTTGTGTTTGCCGTTTTGTGTGAAGAAAAGCCCAATCAAAAAGAACAGGTTCGATTTATGGAGGAGGATATACGCAAATATTTTCCGAAAAGCTACACCAAATCCGATATGCAAAAGACAATTATTTCACTTCTTGAAAAATGGCAAAGGCAAAGAGAAAGAAACAGGAGGGATGAGCGATGACAGATAAAAACACTTCAATATATGCACCGTATTTTGAAAAGAACGATGAACCGTTCTTTATGAAAATAGGTAATACAACTTACGAAGTAAACACACATTTTAATCCTAATGGCAGAGAAAATGTACTTCAACAATTTGAATATTTACTTACAGAATTGAAAATAGCATAAGTTTGCACAATCGACACTGCGGCATTGCAAATGTAAAATACAATTACATTGCAATGCCCTGTTGTCACAGAAGGGAGCAAATAGTTTATGGCAACAAATAAAAATATACAAGGGCAAGAAGTAAAAATCACCGCTCTGTATTGCCGTTTATCTCAAGACGACAATTTAGAGGGTGAGAGTAATTCAATATCAAATCAAAAAGAAATTCTGATGACCTATGCAAAGAAAAACGGATATTTACATCCGCAATTCTTTGTCGATGACGGTATCAGCGGAACAACATTTAACCGTCCCGGTTTTCAGGAAATGGAAAGCCTTATTGAAGCAGGTAAGGTATCAACCGTAATTGTAAAAGACTTATCCCGTTTTGGCAGAGAACATTTGCTTTGCGGTCACTACACAGAAATTGTTTATCCGACTTTAGGCGTCAACTTCATAGCCATACAAGAAAATGTTGATACCACGAAAGGTATGGGAACGGAAATGATGCCGTTTCATAACATTTTTAACGAGTGGTATGCGGCTCAGACTTCCAAGAAAATCCGTGCCGTTAATGAGATGAAAGCGTCAAAGGGTATGAGAATTTCTTCGACAGTGCCTTACGGTTACAAGAAAGTTGAAGGTAACAAGGAGCAATGGTATATAGATGAGCCTGCGGCTGAAATTGTAAGAAAGATATTTAGTCTTTGCATTTCGGGTAAAGGTCCATCGCAAATTGCAAGGCAACTTGAAGCCGAAAAAGTGCTTACACCGACAGCATATTTCAATTCCGTAGGTAAGAAAACAAGTAATCCAATGCCTGTTAATATTTATCATTGGAGAGAAAATTCTATTGTTCATATTCTTGAAAACAGACAATATACCGGCTGTACCGTAAACGGCAAAAGTACAACAGTCAGCTACAAAGTTCACAAGACGGTTGAACGACCTGTTGAGGATTATCAGGTTATTCCGAATACGCAGGAGGCAATCATCAGTGAAAACACTTGGTTGAGAGTACAAGAACTCAGGAAAAACAAAAGACGAAATACTGCAACGGGCAGAAAAAGTTTGTTCTCAGGTTTAGTATATTGCGCCGATTGCGGTTTTAAACTTCACTTTTGTGCTTCTAAAAGCTTAAAGAAAAATCAGGAGTTTTGGAGGTGTTCTTCCTATAAAGACGGTCGTGGTACTTGCACAATCCATTTTATCCGAGATGTTGTACTTGAAACAATCGTTAAAGAAGCCATATCAGAACTTGCGGATTTTGTCCGTTGTTACAACAGTGCATTCCTTTATCTTATCTCCGAAAAGAAAGGTGCAGAATCTGTATGTCGAGAGAAATCTTTGCGAGTTAAAACCGAAAGTGCAAAGCAAAGAATATCCGATTTGGACAAGTTATTCTCAAGAATTTATGAGGATAATATTCTCGGTAAATTATCCGATGAGCGTTATTCCCGTATGGCAAATGAATACGAAGCTGAGCAAAAGCGACTTATATCGGAGGTTGAGGAAAATGAAAAATCTCTTATTGAACTTCAAAAACAGACTGTCGATATGAAGATGCTTTATCAAGGGCTTATGGAATTTACAGAGATGAAACAGCTTACTCCAACCGTTGTAAACAAGCTTATTGAGCGTATAGAAATCCACAACAACGAAAAGAAACATTCTCACAACAATGTTAAAGTGGATATTTACTTTACGGCAGTCGGATTATTTGACATTCCGACAGAGCAACAGCTTATTGATACAATGGAAAGAGTAAAACAGAAAAATGCGGAGAAATCCGCTTAAATAAAGAAAAAGGTGTAACCCCTTTATCGGGATTACACCATAATTCCTTAAATACTGCCTTATTAGCCCGTGGCTAATTGTGATAGGCATATTTTCTGTAATCATAATTGCCTGTCTAATTTCAATTTTTTCAAGGCTCTATGCCGAAAACAAGGAAATGGAAGAATTCAGGCAGCTCGCAGAAATCGTTACTGAGGAAACAACGAATACAGATACTGTAACAGAAAGAATTAAAAAGCCAAATATATTAAAAGTCAGCGATTTTGATAATGAAGTTCAGGCTGAACAAACTGTGTATTACACAACCTATTATGAACCTCATTCAATATCAGAGCTTATTTCAATGAATTCCGAATGCTTCAGCTGGATAAGCATAGTAGGAACAAATATCAATTACCCTGTTATGCACACACCAAGCAATCCGCAGAAGTATCTGAACAAAAACTTTTACGGCGAGTACAGCTACAGCGGTACACCGTTTCTGGACAGCAGATGTTCAGCTGACAGTACAAATTTAATCATATACGGACACCATATGAACAACGGCACAATGTTTGCAGACCTATGCAACTATACCGATTATTCGTACTTTACTGAACATCCGACAGTTGTACTTGAAACGAAAGACGGGGCATTTGCTTATTCCGTCTTTTCTGTTATGAAAGTAAAATCCGATGATGATTGGTACAGATTCACATCAGTAGGAACGGAAAAATCATATGAAAAGAAAATATCGTATGCAAAAGAGAAATCCATATACGACACAGAAATCACACCTGTTTACGGTCAGCAGATTCTAACGCTTTCAACCTGTTACGGATACAATCAGGATGACCGCATACTTGTGTTGGCAGTCCGAAATTAAAGGGAGGTTTAAGATATGGGACTATTCAATAGAAAACCAAAGGTACTCACACCCGAACAGGCAGAAGAAATATACACCAAAGATTTCTTTGATATGATTCTGCCGTCAACAATAAAATTCTTGACAGATCACTACATTGTCGGCGACTCATACCGCAGTGTATGGGCGGTTCGTGAATATCCGCCGAGCACGGAAGAACAGGCAATACTCTCACAGCTTGCAGACAGAAACGGAGTAACGCTTCGCATTTACCACAGGCTTGTTGAAAGTATGGAACAGCGTAAAATCATTCAGAACGCAACACGCAAAAACAAGCTCAAATCAAGCGGTAACGATGTAAATGAAACCATTGAAGCACAGGGCAACTTGCAGGATGTTGTCACTCTTATGGCAAATCTGAGGAAGAACAAAGAGGCGTTGCTCCATTGCTCGGTGTTCATTGAGCTTAAAGCCAAGAGCAAACAGAAATTAAAGGAGTTGCAAACTGATATTGCAATGGAGCTTACTCGCTCCAAGATTGAAGTTGACAGATTAACGCTAAGGCAGAAAGAAGGCTTCTTGTCGGTGAACCCCATAGGTTCAAATCAATTCGGACTTTTGTATGAAAGAGTGTTGCCTGCTTCATCTGTTGCAAATCTGTTTCCGTTTAACTTTTCTGGCAAGACAGACCCTAACGGCTTGTATATCGGCAGAGATAAGTACGGCACTAATATCCTTGTTGACTTTGACCGCAGAACAGAGGACAAGACAACGAGCAACATCCTTATTCTTGGAAACTCAGGTCAGGGCAAAAGTTATCTTCTTAAATTGATTTTAACTAATATCAGAGAAAGCAGAAAGAAAATAATTTGCCTTGATCCCGAAGCGGAATATGAGGATCTGACAAATGCCCTTGGCGGTTGTTACATTGATTTTATGTCAGGCAAATACAAAATCAATCCCCTTGAGCCAAAAGCGTGGAATGACGGTCAGGATGAGATCGATAAGGACGCACCGCCTGCATTTAACAAGGTAACACGACTTTCACAGCACATTGCGTTTTTGAAAGATTTTTTCAGAACCTACAAGGATTTCACGGACGCACAGCTTGATACAATTGAAATTCTGCTTATGAAGCTGTACGCACGATTCGGTATTACAGATACAACAAATTACAGCACAAAGAAACCTTCTGACTTCCCTGTGATGAGTGATTTCTATGACTTTTGCGAAGAAGAATATATGACCTACGACCACAAGAGAAAATATCTCTACACCGAAGAAATTTTGCAGGAGGTTTGTCTGGGTATTCACAGTATGTGTGTAGGTTCTGAAAGTAAATACTTCAACGGTCACACGAACATTACAGATGACAGTTTCCTGTGCTTCGGTGTAAAGGGTTTGCTTGACACTAACAAAAGACTCAAAGACACAATGCTATTTAATATTCTGTCGTATATGAGCAACAAACTTCTTGACGAGGGAAACACCGTTGCATCAATAGACGAGCTTTATTTGTTTTTGTCTAACCTCACCGCCATTGAGTATATCCGCAATGCAATGAAACGTGTACGTAAGAAAGATTCAGCAGTAATTCTTGCCTCGCAAAATATCGACGATTTTCTGATTCCAAGCGTTAAGGAATATACCAAGCCGCTGTTTTCAATTCCGACTCATCATTTCCTGTTCTTCCCCGGTAATATCAATCCAAAGGACTTTGAAGATGCCCTAATGGTAGAACCAAATGAGTATGCCCTAATCAAATTCGGTGAGCGTGGCACTTGTCTGTATAGGTGTGGAAACGAAAGATACTTGCTTCTCGTTCAGGCACCTGAATACAAAGCTGAGATTTTCGGCAGTGCTGGCGGCAGATGATTTTTTATTGACAGTTTGCTTTTTTTAGTTGTATAATTTCATATACAAGTATAGTTAATATACTAATTTATTAATTGAAAATAAGGTATAACAATGGATGGCTTTTGTGATCTGAAAAGAAAATAATACTACTAATGCTTTAAGCGTACAAAGAAGTTAGTAAATACAACGAAATGTGTGTTAATGCAGATAGCTTATTTTCGTATTTTGGATATACATTAAAAAGAATGGTATAGAACCTAAGGTATGTCCTATAACAGATATTGATGGTGATCTTATATTATACAATTATCTATCAGAAGTTAATTGTTTAGCAGAAGATATTAAATTGGTTCTTACAGAGCAGGAGAATTGTTTTGATCAAGACGATTGTGAAACATCTGTGATTAATTTGTATAGGTATTATTGTGAAAATTATTATGGCACGAATAATATTATGTTTTTCAGCGATTACTCTTTAATCAAGTTATAGAAATGTCAAAAACAAGAAAAAATGGGATAAAAAGAGGAAATTATAAGAAAAGTTTTTGCACCTCAGAATTGCTCATGAATTTTAGAAAATAAATCTATTGTAGTTTAATTCAGCCTTACAATAGTTAAAGCCAAGTGTTTTAGATTGAATCACCTGGCTTTTTATTATAAGATTTTTATATCCTTAATTTCTATAGTTTTTCTTTTGATATTGTTTCGATAAGCTAAAAACTTTACCTCTCTTAATATTTGCCATTCACTTTCAGCACCGCCAAATTCCTGTAGTGGTATTGAATAATCCTCCCATTCATTACTTACTTGTATATTATAGGAAACATTACGATTTTTAAGGCGAAGTTCAACTGTAATCTCAAAGCTATTATTTATTGATTTTAGAGAAAAACATAGATGTTTATTTTGCAAAAATTGGTTATGCATATTTATCTCTCCTGTAAAGAATACAAGAGAACATATTTCGGCTTTTGTTTTTGTAAAATCGTATGAAGCTATAACTTTGACCCTTGCTTTATCGTAAGTGATTTTACATCCGTTATAATTTACTTCTCCAATGCAATAACCCCTATGTTCGGACAACTTTATAAAAACATCGGGTGAAGTTGAATTTAGCTGACTTATGAAATAATCACGCTGCTTTTCCCACCGATTATCACTTATTTTTGTACCGAATGATCTGCAAATTTCATTTTTAAAATTATTTAGTTCCCCTTTTAAAATATCAGTGCGGTTACCAAGCTTAATACCTTTTTTGTTCGGGTTAATTGCGCCTTTAATCTGTTTGAATTCAAATTCAGGTAGTAAAAATGTAAAGTAATCTTTTTGTTTAATCCATACAGCACCCATTTCGTTCAGACAAGCAGGACTTTTATAATAGTTTTCCGACAACATAAATATAGGAATGACATTATCCGAATCTAAAAGGCTACGCAAATATTCGTATATATCTTCCTTTATTGGCACACCAATATCTGTGCGTGAACTGCAAAACATATTTTCTTCTTTCAAACCAATATCATAAAGCAAATCAACAAAAGCTGAAATAATCTCTCTGTCTTTTTCTGAATGGCTGATAAAAAGTTTATTACTGTTCTCCATCATTGTTTACCCACCCAACTTTAAATCCAATTATAGAAATATATATTTTGATTATACTTTATTTAATTTTAATTTACAACAACAAACCCGATAAATTTTAAAAAAGAGGTGATTCAATGAGTGCTACCATAGGTGCGGCACTGAAGAAAATAGCAGTTGCTCTGCTCACAGATAAAAAGGTCATAAAAACAATAGGCGGTATAATAATCGACATAATCATAATTGTGGTTATGCCGATTATTGCTGTTGTTTCCATTTTTAACGGTAGTATGGATATTGACACCGACAAGCTCTATCAGTCCATACAGGAAAATATCTCAGCAGAGCAGATGGAAAATCTACAGCTTATTAACGACACAATGACAGAGGTTGAAAACCAACTGAAAAATAAAAAGTTGTCCGACTATAACACGCAGGCAGAGGTTATCTATCTGTTTTCTCTGTCCGATAAATCAGAGGATGAGGACTTTG
>OGOP01001669.1_pt1 | contig 14955 bp, 10 predicted proteins | sample 1552591 | NCBI WGS metagenome assembly OGOP01 (sample SAMEA2580120, study PRJEB22360) | human gut metagenome | biome: human gut; feature: human-associated habitat; material: faeces | place: Denmark | collected 2008/2010 | reverse complement strand
GACGATTCATTGATTTCCATACATTGATCCTGAATAGTTACAAAAAAACTATTAAATGATTGTTAAAGACTAGACAATCTCCTTTATTTATGTTATTCTGAATTTGTTATTGAGAATCATTTAGGATGAAATGGAGGAGAAACATGAGAGGTATTGAGACCCCGATTACAAAGATTCGTCGTCAGGTGTTTACGGAAGTAGCAAAAGTTGCGTTTGAATCAGAGAATATTAATGATGATATCGAAGCGATTCCATACCGCATTACACCATCTGATGTACCACTGTACCGTGACAGTATTTACCGTGCCCGTGCGATTGCCACGGAACGCGTCCGCCTTGCCATGGGAATGTGTCTGCGTCCGACAAACAAACCGGTCCACCTGACTGATGGCATCGAGGCCAGCAATATTTCCGAAAAATATTATGAGCCGCCTCTGATGCAGGTTGTCCCTTCCGCCTGTGCTTCCTGCGAGGATAATAAATATGAAGTAAGCGATATGTGCAAAGGCTGCCTTGCCCACCCGTGTGCGGAAGTCTGCCCGAAACATGCCATTTCCATGGTAAACGGACATTCTTATATTGATCAGGAAAAGTGTATCAAATGTGGGAAATGCGTTAGTGCCTGCCCATACAATGCTATTATCAAGCAGGAACGCCCCTGTGCTGCAGCTTGTGGAATGGGAGCGATCCATTCAGATCAATATGGAAGGGCAGAGATCGATCAGGATAAGTGTGTGTCCTGCGGAATGTGTCTGGTAAGCTGTCCATTTAGTGCCATTGTTGATAAGGGTCAGATATAACAGACCATTATGGCGATCAAAAGTGGTAATCCGGTATATGCCATTGTTGCACCGGCAGTTGCAGGCCAGTTTGAAGGGCTTAAGGATACAAAGATCCGGGAAGCCTTTAAAGCACTTGGGTTTAAGAATGTGCGGGAAGTAGCCGTTGGTGCAGATTTGTGTGCCATTGAAGAAGCCAAGGATTTCATGGAAGAAGTTCCCGAAAAACAACCGTTCATGGCGACTTCCTGTTGTCCGGCATGGAGCGTTATGGCGAAGAAAACTTTCCCCGATATCGCTCCATACATTTCAATGGCACTCACTCCTATGGTTCTCACGGGCAGACTTACAAAACAGCATTATCCCGATTGCAGAGTTGTGTTTATCGGACCGTGTGCCGCTAAAAAGCTTGAGGCAAGCCGCAGAAGTATCCGAAGTGATATCGACTTTGTGCTGACTTTTGAAGAAGTTGCAGGAATGTTTGCCGCAAAAGAGATTGATTTTAACGCTGTTGAGGTTGACGAAAAACCGCTTTCCTTCTCAAGCGCAGACGGCAGAGGCTTTGCCGTAAGCGGCGGTGTTGCAAAGGCTGTTGTCAATGCAATCCACAAGCTTGATCCCGAAAGAGAGGTCAAGGTTGCCAATGCACAGGGACTTGACGAGTGCGTAAAGCTTTTGCGTATGGCAAAGGCCGGCAAGTACAACGGCTATCTGCTTGAGGGTATGGCTTGCCCCGGCGGTTGTGTTGCAGGTGCCGGAACAATCAACAATCCCGACAAATCTGCAATGGAGGTTCTTAAAAGCAAGAAAGAATCGTGCTTTGAGGGCGCTGTTGACACTCCGTTTATTGACCGTTTGTCAACTCTTGAAAATATGTACAATGAGTTTGATAAGATGAAAGAAATTTAACAGGTCGGGTGATATTTTGAAAATGGTGATGTTAATTTTACGCATAATCGGCATTGCCGTGGCTGTTGTGTTTCTCGGATTTTTCGTAATTCCGATGACTCACGGAATTATCAACCCGGGCAATATTGCAGGAACTTTTTTGTGTCTGTGGCTGTTGTGCGTGTTAATTCCGCCCGTTCACGGAGCAATAAAGGCATTTTGCTTTAAGCATTTGTTTACTAAAATAGTTTTTCGTGTAGTGAATATCGGCTTTATCGCTTTTGCCGTTTACGGTGCGATTGTCACCTCTGCAATGGTATGGGCAACCTGTCAGGCACCGCCCGAAAACTCAACTGCAATTGTCCTCGGTGCTCAGGTTAAGCCATGGGGACCGTCGGTAATTTTGCGTGGCAGAATTGACGCCGCAAAATCATATCTTGACGATTCTCCGAACGCAAATGCCGTTCTCAGCGGAGGACAGGGAAGTGACGAGATTATGAGTGAGGCGCAATGTATGTACAATGTGCTGACGGAGTCGGGCATTGATTCTTCAAGACTTTATATGGAGGACAAGTCAACCAACACAACCGAGAATATAAGAAATTCAATGAAAATTATTGAGGACAACGACCTTAATACCGATATTACGATTGTGACAGACGGCTTTCATCAGCTCAGGGCAAGAATAATTTGTTCGCAACTCGGCATAAAAGGAAATGTCGGAGCAGTAAGCTCCGACACAAGACTTTTGTATGTCCCTACTTATGCTGTTCGTGAGTGGTTCGCTCTTCCGTTTCAGCTTCTGTTTCGGTAGTCACAATTTCGGTGATGTCACCGTTTGTGTCAAAATGAGGCTTTGTCCTGTGACAGTTTGCAAACTCAAGCGGATAAACCTCGTGTTCCGTAACATCAACAATAGGGGAAATTTCCTTTTTGCTGTTTCGTGACGGCAACTCAACAGGATAATTTTCATTCTGTCGGTTGCCACCGTTATGATCAATGTCGTAAAAACTCAAAATAAAAACCACCTTTCCGTGAGGTGGTTTTATTTTTTGCAGAATTTTAAATTATATGCAGAGAAAAAATTTATTGTTATAGTGAAAATTTACAAAAAATGTATGAATTACCTTAAATTCTATTGACAAAATGTTTTGCTGGTTATATTATTTATTTAAGGTTAAAAGTGGAATGTAATACGATTTCACAAAGCTTATTAAATTTAACAAAATAAGAGAGGAGTTTTTTTTATGACGAAAAAACTTATAAGCATGCTTCTGTCAATCGCAATGGTGCTTTCTGTTGCCGTAGTTGGCATTTCGGGAGTATCTGCGGCAATTGACAACGACGGTCGCTATGTTCCAAGTGAGGAAACGGCTACCAAAAGACTTTATTTTGTAATGCCGGAATCTTGGAAAAATGAAAAATTCGGCGCAGACTCTGCCGGCATTTTTTGGTGGAACGGTTCAGACGCATGCGTGTTTAATGGCGAATCATCACAGGCTGCTCCTTGGCCGGGATACAAGATGCAGGTTTATGACGCTGACGCTAACATCTTCTATATTGACATTCCTTCAGATGTTCCTGCTATTATTTTCAACAACTGCCTTAACGGCGGTGAAAGAGAAGAAGATGCAGAAACAGGTAAAGTAACTTTCGAGTTTGGTGAGGAACAGTTTAAGGCTGCTATGCAGACAAAGGATGTGTGTTGTGATTACTATTCGGAAGGTGACAGTACTTATTATGACGAATTGCTTGACGGTGAATTCTGGGCAAAGGCTCAGGAGGCTGTTGAGGGTAATGATAAGACATTCCTCGGCAACTTCAAGGATAACTTCTTTATTGATACAGATTTTGACCTTGGTATCTCAATGACATTCAATAATATGATTTTTGTTATCAATCCTAACGACTATGATGTTAGTGTTCTCAGCGGTAAGGTGATGTACGGCGGTGAATTCTACTTCTTCTACGGCAAGAACGAGGAAACAGGCAAGTATGAATACGGCGGACTTCCTAACTATGACATGGCTAAGGAAAATGGCGTAGTCAGCGTTCTTGACAAATCTGTTTTCCCCAATCCCTCTGTTCAACCTACAGATCCTTTTAATGGTATGATTTACGGCGATGTGAATAATGACGGCTTGATTACTATTGTTGACGCAACAATAGTGCAGAAATACATAGTAAATGTGGCACAGTTAGATAATGTAAATCAGAAGTTAGCAGATGTTGATGTTGACGGTGTGATTACAGTTAAGGATGCAACAGCTGTTCAAAAGTATATCGTAAATGTAGACGGATATGGCAAAACAGGCGAAAAGTTTGCAGCTGCATAAGTGTTAGTTGAATAACCTAATGAAGACACCAAACCCCGAAGTTTTTACAGACTTCGGGGTTTAAATTTTGTTTTATTGTGCTCTGCTTTGTTGTGTCTTGTTTCGTTGTGTCTTAAATTATATGATCCAAAGCCTGTTTCACACCCTTACCTAAGTACCTTAGTCAACATTACCACACACTCGATGTGGCACGGTTGTTCAACGAAAAACATACTCAACCCCCCATTGTACAAGGGAATGGTGGGACACCTATTTTACACAAAATGGGTATGTAGAGCCAATTACAATATTGAGTTTATTTATTACATATAGGTGAATAGAAAACCTTCAACATCAAATTTTTGCATATTTGTAAATATCTAAGGATTTTCCAAGTAACTTCATAATTTCTAGCTCATCAATTGCGTCATTTAAAGCATTATGTCTCTCCATATACCTATAATTTCCTGACAACAATTGCATCATTGGCTCCACACCATAATTTCGTTTCATCTTACCAGTCTTGCAACATTCTACATTGTCCGGAATTTTATCATTATATTGCCTATATGCAGCAATTCTCATAATATCGAACCAATTATACGAGAATAATTCTTTTAATAGATTTTTATCAAACGAAGCATTATAAGCAAATAATTCTTTTACTTGATATTTCTCAAAGGCAGCGTTGATTTTTTCCATAGATTTTTTACGTGATAATAAAATGTCTTTTGGTTTTTGTTCCTTCACAGGCAATACTCTAGAAAACATACCACCCACTTTATACTCTGGATCAAATATGAAATATAAATCATCGACCTTTTTGAATGTGTCCTTTTCAGCTATTACAATACCTATAGACATAACTTCATTATTCCAATTTGTCTCAATATCAATCACAGCAAAAAAATCCATTTAATCATCCTTTCCTAAGCAGATTAGAAAGTTCAATTTTTGATTAAAATGAATATTCTTATCTGATGGTTTATTATATTTCTTTATAGCACCTTTAGTTATTGCATTAGAAACAGCATCCAGGAAACGAATTTTATTTGGTACAGTTATTTCAAATAAAGTGTTATCTCTGGTATTCCATAGAATACCTTTTTTCTTTCCCATTGCAACGACATAACTTGCACATTGAAGAAAATGTTCGTGTGTAAGCTCCGAAACAAATTTCAATTCATAAATAATGTCATCCTTTACGGCATCTACCATACCAAATGCTGTGAATAATAATTCACCATTCTTTTTGTCAGAAAAATACAATTTACATTTACTCTGTACATCTTCATCCCTGGATAGTCGGGTAGCTAAACGCTCACAAATAGCGTTCTCTTCGTTTTCACTGATAAACGGAATTTCAACTTGGTTACGGTATCTATTCTGAGTTGTTTCAAGCGATGTAACAAATAATATTTTCTCTTCAAGAGAAGAATTCTTCACTTTATCTGTATATAAAAAGCACCTATCTTTATATATAGACATATCGAACTCAATCCTCTCATCTATTGAGTATCCGTCAAAATATGTTGCCTCCTGAAAAATACCTATACATGGTGAAAGGTCTATAAATCCATCATTATTCTTGATCTGAATAATGCTATTATCATTAACATCAATTTTTTTAGTCTTTATCGTAGAAAAACATTGCTCTACATCTTCTTTGAATTTAAACTCGAACATATTTGATATTTCCATGTCTTCGAATTTCGTATTCATATTTACCGGAGTTGCCAGTGTTTTTTCTGACAGTTCCGCCTCATCACTTTCAACAAAAATAATTTGCTTTTTTCCTCGACTCGCAGCAACACAAAAAATATTTCTTAAAATTTCATATGACTGGAATGGTTTATTTATCCTTATAGACCAGTAGCTTTCTGTATAGTCAAAGATAACAACAATCTTTCTTTCGAGTCCTTTACTGCTATCATATGTTGTAAATATTGCAGAATTTTTTGAGGGATTAATCGAACCCATAGAATCTGAATCAGAAATACTTGCATAAACTGTATCCTTATTATAAGTTTTTGGACATTCTTCTTCTAACCTATTAAGTGTTTTAGATAAATCACCAGTTCGTGATCCCAAGCAAAGAATATCCCCTGGCTCTTGCATGGCCAAGAACTCAACCACTTGATCCCTACTCATTTTTTTTACATGGCAGTCATTATTGACACCTACAATTGGCTTATTCCAAATACGCCCCAAACTAGCCGCCAGTTCTGCAGACAAGCGAAAACATCTAGTAAATTCTAACAAGACATGCTCACCTAGAAAATTATCGATAAATTTTGATACATTAAGAGTTGTCTTATCATATATTTTTTGTTGCATGTCTCCTACTGCAATAATTTGCATATTAGGATTTGCCTCTTTAACTATTTTTAGCAATTCAGCTAATTCAAGTTCTATGTCTTGATATTCATCGATAATCAGCATATCATATTTCTCAACATAAGGTTTTGATTTAATAAATGTTTGAATAAGATCTGAGATACCTGCATTTTTTATACCCATACGACTCAATGTCCAATATGCAAATCCATGATAATTTGTTACCAAAACATTTTTCTTGTGTATTTTTGATTTGGCATCAATCTTTAAGAGTTTATTATAGGTCAAGTATAATATATTCTTTTCTTTCGGAAGTTCTTCACAAAGTACCTGAATTGCTGTAGTTTTACCACTTCCGATACATGCATCTACAAGAATATTCTTACCTTCTTGAGCGATTTCAACAAATTTACTTTGTTCATCTGACAATTGCATTACTATTCTCCTTCAATTTTTAATACAAAATCATACTATCCATTATATGCTTTAGTCAACAGAACCACGCACTCAACATGTGCGGTGTGGGGGAACATATCTACGGGTTGGATTTTTTGGGCTTTGTAGGGGCTGTTTTGGGTTAGGTAGGCTAAATCTCTTGCCAATGTTTCGGGGTTGCAGGAAACATAGACAACCTTTTTCGGAGACATTTTGATTAGTGAGTCGAGAAATTTTCGGTCACTTCCGGCTCTTGGCGGATCCATGAACACAACATCGGGCTTTTCGTCCTCGTCTGCAGCTTCTCTCATGAACTCGCCCGCATCGGCTTTGTAGAAACGGATATTTTTCAGATTATTTGCTCTTGCGTTTACGATTGCATCCCTCACGGCATCGCCGTTAAGTTCTGCACCGATAACATTGCCTGCGCCGTTTTTGGCGGCAATTATGCCGATTGTGCCGATTCCGCAGTAGGTGTCAAGCACGGTTTCGTTGCCTTTGAGATTTGCAAATTCAATTGCTTTGCCGTACAAAACTTCGGTCTGAACGGGGTTAATTTGGTAAAAGCTTTTCGGCGAAATTCTGAACCTGCAACCGCAGAGAATATCCTCAATATAACCCTTGCCGTACAGCACTTTCTGGTTGTCACCGAGTACAAGGTTGGTGCGGTAGGGGTTTATATTTTGCACAATGGTTGTGATTTCGGGAAACTGTTTCAGAATCGCTTTTACAAAATTGTTTTTTGACGGAAAAACAGGTGTACCTGTCACAAGCACAAGCATAATCTGATTTGTCGCAAAGCCTCTTTTCACAAGAATGTGACGGAGAAAACCTTTGCCTGTGTCCTCGTTATAGGTTGTCATTCTGAAAGAGGGGAGGAGCTTGCGTACTGCAACGATGATTTTGTCGGCAATAACATCCTCTGTCTGACAGCTGTCAATTCCGACAACATGATGACTGCCCGACTGATACACACCAGAAATGATTTTGCCCTTTTTGTCCGTATAAAAAGCCGCCTGAACCTTGTTGCGGTAGTGGTAGGGAGTTTTCATTCCGATAATTTTTTCAACGGTGCAAAAGCGTTTGAGAAGTTTTTCGACTTTCCTCTGCTTGAATTCAAGCTGTTCGGGATATGACAGATTTTGCAGCTGACAACCGCCGCATTTTTTGTAAACGGGACAGCTTTGTTTGTTGGTTTCAGGTCTGTTACTCATAATATTTCCTCACATTTTATTGCATTGTATATATTCTTTATTTTATCATCAATCATATTGATATGCAACACAAACAAACCCTAAATGACAAAGAAAAACGCAGGAGGGAAATCCGCTCCTGCGTTTTCTGATTATTAACCGGTATATCGAAAAATTGAGGATTATCAGGTTATTTGTAATCAATTAAAGATTTGTGTATCCCATAAGGCTTTCGTCAACCTCTTTGGCAACATCTCTGCCCTCACGAATCGCCCAGACAACAAGTGACTGTCCTCTGTGCATATCGCCTGTAACAAATACATTTTCAACATTTGTCTTGTGTGAGCCTTCTGCCGTTGCAACATTGGTTCTTGCGTTTGTTTCAACACCGAATGCCTTGGTTACATAGCTTTCACTGCCGAGGAATCCTGCCGCAATGAGTACGAGTTCAACATCAACCTTGTATTCTGAGCCTTCAACCTCTTTCATCATAAGTCTGCCTGTTTTAGCATCCTTTTCGGGTTTAAGCTTAACAAGCTCCGCACCTACAAGATTACCGTTCTTGTCAGCAATGAACTGCTTAACGGTTGTTTGATAAACTCGTGGATCGTGACCGTAAACTTCAATAGCCTCTTCCTGACCGTAGTCTGTTTTGCAGACTCTCGGCCATTGCGGCCACGGGTTATCGGCACTTCTTGTGTCGGGAAGCTTAGGCATCATTTCAAGCTGAAGAACGGATTTTGCACCGTGTCTGATGCTTGTGCCGACGCAGTCGTTACCTGTGTCGCCGCCGCCGATTACCATTACATTCTTGCCTTTTGCGCTGATGAATGTACCCTCTCTGAGGTTGCAGTCGAGAAGTGACTTTGTTGTTGATTTGAGGAAGTCAACGGCAAAGTGAATGCCGTTAGCCTCTCTGCCGGGGACTTTGATATCTCTCGGATTTGATGCACCGCAAGCAAGGATTACACGGTCAAAGTCCTTGAGAATTTCGCTTGCCTTGATGTCTTTGCCGACATTTGAGCAGGTTTCAAAGGTTACGCCTTCTTCTTCCATAATGTTAATCTTGCGTTCGATAACATCTTTTTCAAGCTTCATATTCGGAATGCCGTACATAAGCAGACCGCCTACTCTGTCATTGCGTTCAAATACCGTTACAGAGTGACCGCGCTGATTGAGCTGGTCGGCAGCGGCAAGTCCCGATGGACCCGAACCGATGATTGCAATTTTCTTGCCTGTTCTTACCTTTGGAATTCTTGCGTCTGCAAGACCTTCTTCATAGGCATTTTCAATGATTCCGTATTCGTTGGCTCTTACACTGACAGCATCACCGTTTGCACCGCAGGTGCATGCCTTTTCACAGAGAGCGGGACATACACGGGATGTGAATTCGGGGAAGTTGTTTGTAACTTTAAGACGGTTGTAAGCCTGTTCCCAGTTGCCCTTGTAGATAAGGTCGTTCCATTCGGGAATGAGGTTGTTAAGCGGACAGCCTGAGAATGCAGAACCAATCTGCATTCCTGCCTGACAGAAAGGCACACCGCAGTCCATGCATCTTGCACCCTGTTTTTGCTGATCCTCTTTGCTGAGGGGATCGTGAAACTCGTCAAAATTTTTGATTCTCTCTTTTACGGAGTATGCCGGAGCATCCTCACGCTTATATTCCATAAATCCTGTTGGTTTTCCCATTGATGTCCCCTCCTTATTTATTATTCACAATTTCGTAGAAAGCTTCAATCTGTGCCTGCTCGTTTGTAAGACCTTTTTCTTCATAAGCGGCAATTGCAGCCATCATTCTCTTGTAGTCGTGCGGAATAATCTTCTTGAATTTCGGAAGATACTCGTCAAAGTTATCAAGGATTTTCTTGCCTCTCTGTGAACCTGTTGCTGCAACATGTTCTTCTATAAGCGTTTTGAGTTCGATTATATCGTACTTTTCTGTTACCTCAGAGAAGAGAACCATTTCTTTGTTGAGCTTTGTGTAAAGATCTCTTTCTTCGTCAAGAACATAGGCAACACCGCCTGACATACCTGCTGCAAAGTTTTTGCCTGTTTTGCCGATAACAACAACTCTTCCGCCTGTCATATATTCACAACCGTGGTCGCCGACACCCTCAACAACTGCCGTTGCGCCTGAGTTTCTTACGCAGAAACGCTCGCCTGCAACACCGTTGATAAATGCCTTGCCGCTTGTTGCACCGTAAAGTGCAACATTACCGATGATGATGTTGTTACCTGCGTCAAATGTTGAGTCCTTCGGAGGATAAACTACCAGCTTACCGCCTGAAAGTCCCTTGCCGAAGTAGTCGTTTGAGTCGCCCACGAGTTCAAGTGTGAGTCCCTTTGGAATGAATGCGCCAAAGCTCTGACCGCCCGAACCGTTGCAGACTACTGTAAATGTATCGTCATCAAGGTTGTTGTAATGCTTTCTTGTAACCTCAGAACCGAAGATTGTACCGAATGAACGGTCTGTGTTCTTAACATTGACTTCAACCTTTTTCTTTGTGCCTTTTGCAAGAACCTTTGCAAATTCTTTGCAGAGGATTCTCTCGTCAAGTGTTGATTCAAGTTTGAAATCATAAAGGCTCTTTTTGTTGTATTCAACCTTTTCCGAAACAAAGTTTGTATCAAGAATGTTAGAAAGGTCAACCTCGGCAGCCTGTCCTGTGATGCCTTCTTTTCTCTTTATGAGGTCAATTCTTCCGACAAGCTCATCAACGGTTTTTACACCGAGCTTTGACATATATTCACGAAGTTCGCTTGCTACAAACTTCATAAAGTTTATTACATATTCGGGCTTGCCGCAGAATCTTTTTCTGAGCTCGGGGTTCTGTGTGGCAACACCGAACGGGCAGGTATCAAGGTTACATACTCTCATCATTGCACAACCGAGAGTTACAAGCGGAGCAGTTGCAAAACCAAATTCCTCTGCACCGAGCATTGCTGCAATTGCAACATCACGACCGTTCATAAGCTTACCGTCAGTTTCAATAACAACCTTGTTACGAAGGTCGTTCATAATGAGTGTCTGATGAGCCTCGGCAAGACCGAGTTCCCACGGCAGACCTGCATTGTAGATTGAGTTTCTCGGAGCAGCGCCTGTACCGCCGTCATAACCTGAAATGAGGATTACGCCTGCACCTGCTTTTGCAACGCCTGCGGCAACCGTACCTACACCGCATTCCGAAACGAGCTTAACAGAGATTCTTGCATCTTTGTTAGAATTTTTGAGGTCGTAGATAAGCTGTGCAAGGTCCTCAATTGAGTAAATGTCGTGGTGCGGTGGGGGAGAGATGAGCGATACACCCGGTGTTGAATGACGGGTTTTTGCAATCCAGGGATAAACCTTTTTGCCCGGAAGATGTCCGCCTTCGCCCGGCTTTGCACCCTGAGCCATTTTAATCTGAATTTCGTTTGCAGATGTGAGGTATCTTGATGTAACACCGAAACGACCTGACGCAACCTGCTTGATTGCAGAACATCTGTCAACCTTCTGACCCTTTGTGAGAAGTCTTTCAAGGCTTTCACCGCCCTCACCGGAGTTTGACTTGCCGTGAAGCTGATTCATTGCAATCGCAAGTGTTTCGTGAGCCTCCTGTGAGATTGAACCGTAGGACATAGCGCCTGTCTTGAAACGCTTTACGATTGAATCAACGCTTTCAACCTCATCAAGCGGAACAGGAGTTTCTGCAAAGTTGAAGTCGAAAAGACCTCTGATATTTACAGGATCCATTTCTTCGGAAATCATATGAGAATACTTTTTGTAAAGCTCATAGTCGCCTGTTCTTGTTGCCTGCTGGAGCATATATATAGTCTGCGGATTGTAGAGGTGTTCCTCTTTGCCGCTTCTGAACTTGTGTGAACCACGGGATTCAAGCTCATCGCTTACACCGAGGTCAAGCGGATCAAATGCCGCTGTGTGAAGTTTGTCAACATTCTTTTCGATATCCTTGATTGTGATACCGCCGATTCTGCTGACTGTGCCTGTGAAGTATTCGTCAATAACATCCTTGCCGATACCGATAGCCTCAAAAATCTGTGAGCCCTGATATGACTGGATTGTTGAAATACCCATTTTTGACGCAATCTTTACGATGCCGTGGAGAACTGCGCTGTTGTAATCGTCAACTGCTGCGTAGTAGTCCTTGTCAAGAAGGTCGTCACCGATAAGCTCGTGAATTGTTTCCTGAGCAAGATACGGATTGATTGCACTTGCACCGTAGCCGAGAAGTGTTGCAAAATGATGAACTTCTCTCGGCTCACCGCTTTCAAGTACCATTGCAAGTGAGGTTCTCTTCTTCGTTGCAACAAGGTGCTGATGAAGAGCGGATACTGCAAGAAGTGACGGAATTGCAAGATGGTTTTCGTCAACTCCTCTGTCGGAGAGGATAAGAATATTTGCACCGTCATTGTAAGCCTTGTCAGCTTCAATGAAAAGTCGCTTAACAGCCTTTGAAAGTCTTGTGTTCTTGTAGTAGAGAATCGGGATAACCGCAACCTTAAAGCCCGGAATGTGCATATTCTTGATTTTGAGAATATCGGTTGATGTAAGAATCGGGTTGTGAATCTTCATAACCTTGCAGTTTTCGGGACGCTCCTCAAGGATGTTGCCGTCCTCGCCAATATAAATTGTTGTTGATGTTACAACTTCCTCACGGATTGCGTCAATCGGCGGGTTTGTAACCTGTGCAAAGAGCTGTTTGAAGTAGTTGAAAAGCGGCTGCGGTTCTTTTGAAAGAACTGCAAGCGGACTGTCTGTACCCATTGCGGCAATTGACTCTGTGCCGTTCTTTGCCATAGGAAGGATTGATGTCATAACATCTTCGTAGGTATATCCGAAAGCCTTCTGGAGTTTTTGTCTTTCTTTATATGAATGCTCCTCAACCTTCATATTAGGAATTTTGAGGTCTTTAAGACAAACAAGATTACTGTCGAGCCATTCGCCGTAAGGCTGTTTTGACGCATAATACTCTTTGAGTTCATCGTCATCAATGAGTCTGCCCTGAACCGTATCGACAAGAAGCATTTTGCCAGGGCGAAGTCTTTCCTTTGTAACAATCTTTGCGGGATCAATAGGAAGTGCGCCGACTTCCGATGAAAGAATGAGGTTGCCGTCATCCGTGATGTAGTATCTTGACGGACGCAGACCGTTACGGTCAAGAACCGCACCCATAATGTCACCGTCAGAGAAAAGAATTGACGCAGGACCGTCCCACGGCTCCATCATTGTTGCATAATACTGATAGAAGTCCTTTTTCTTCTGGCTCATTGTGCCGTTATTATCCCACGGCTCCGGAATCGTAATCATAACGGCAAGAGGAAGCTCCATACCGCTCATTACGAGAAATTCAAGTGTATTATCAAGCATTGCAGAGTCTGAACCCTCTGTGTTTACAACAGGAATAACCTTGTCAAGGTCGCCCTTGAGATGCTCCGAACGCATTGTTTCCTCGCGGGCAAGCATCTTGTCAGCGTTGCCTCTGATTGTGTTGATTTCACCGTTGTGAACAATCATTCTGTTAGGATGAGCTCTCTGCCAGCTTGGATTTGTGTTGGTTGAAAAACGGGAGTGAACCATAGCGATTGCAGACTCGTAATCCTCGTCCTGAAGATCAAGGAAGAAGTTACGGAGATCGCCGACAAGGAACATACCTTTATATACAATAGTTCTGCTTGAAAGCGAAACTACATATGTGTCTTCATTACTCTGTTCAAAAACTCTTCTTGCAACATAGAGCTTTCTGTCGAACGGAAGACCTCTCTTTACGCCGTGAGGTCTTTTGATAAAGCACTGCATAATTGAAGGCATACATTCAACAGCTCTGTGACCGAGTACCTCGGGCCTTGACGGAACATTTCTCCAGCCGAGAACCGTAAGTCCCTCTTTTTCTGCAATAATCTCAAACATCTTCTTTGCCTGATTTCTTGCAAGCTCATTCTGAGGGAAGAAGAACATACCTACAGCGTAATCTCTTTCGGAACCGAGCTTAATGCCGATTTCAGCAGCTGCCTTCTTAAAAAATTTGTGTGAAATCTGGAGAAGAATACCTACGCCGTCACCTGTTTTGCCTTCGGCATCCTTACCTGCTCTGTGTTCGAGAGTTTCAACAATTGTCAGAGCGTTTGCCACGGTGTCGTGTGACTTGATACCCTTAATATTAACAACAGCTCCGATACCGCAGTTATCATGTTCAAACTTCGGAGAATACAGAGTCTTGTTGTTCTCTCTGACTGTCTGTTCCATTAATGATCACCCTTTCCTGTTAATCACAAAAATTATTCAGCGGACTTTTTTATATACATATATATGTAAAAGGAAGTTTGCTTTCGTAAACTTATCGGTTCAAAGTGGCAATTAATGTTCTGCCGGTTAATAATCAATCATATATATGTAATTGTAAAATGCCCAATCTCTTCTCAGCGGTAAAACCGCTATGCTCAGCCTGTGCTATATCCTGCAAAGGTGAATGTGCAGGTCGGCTGATATTCTGAAATGCCTTGTCGTCTTTGATTAAGGAAAATCAGCACTTAGATTATATAACTATACATTGTGCTTTGTCAAGGGAAAATAGAGGAAAATTGCAACTTTTAAGGGTAAAACTTTCATTTTACTGTGATTGTTGTAGAAAATATGCAACTCTTATTGGTGTTTCAGCTTAATTTTGCAGGAAATTTAATAAAACTTGCAATTTCAAAACTTTTTTCAAAAAATGTATTGACAAATTCGCAAAAGTGGAATATACTAACAACATCAAAGACAGCAAGGGCGCTGTGAGCTGAGGCTTACAGTGTCCTTTTCTGTTTTTATAAAGCAAAAATCAGACCATTAAAATTTATTTTCAAAATGGATAGGAGAGAATTAAAATGGCAAAAGTTCCCGAAATTTTTGGCAGCATGGTATTTAATGATCAGAAGATGCAGGAAAGACTTCCAAAGTCAACTTACAAGGCTTTGAAAAAGACAATCCAGAACGGTGAACCGCTTGACCTCAGCGTTGCAAATGTTGTT
>OGOP01001666.1_pt1 | contig 14981 bp, 18 predicted proteins | sample 1552591 | NCBI WGS metagenome assembly OGOP01 (sample SAMEA2580120, study PRJEB22360) | human gut metagenome | biome: human gut; feature: human-associated habitat; material: faeces | place: Denmark | collected 2008/2010 | reverse complement strand
GGCTTCCTCGCTTGCCCTGGGGATAACCCGCCGTCGTCCTCGCAATCTTCTTCTCCTCACCCCTGCCGATCTCCGGCAGGATGATGGGCGGATGTGGCACCGCCATAGCAGCCACGACTGCCATAAGAATCCCTCCTTTTGACCAGGAATCAAAATCCAATTCATCACTAGAATCATCACTAATAAAAAGATTACGAGAAATTTCAAAAAAATCCTGCTGAATTCACAGGAAAATTGGAAATCCCGTGCAAATGACGTATAATAGTAGCCATAAAACAGACAGGAGGACACTATGGAAATCATGTCTCGAAGAACCTTCCTCAAACTCTGCACGAGCGCACTCGTAGCACTCGGCCTCGGGCGATACATCCCGGCATCTGCTGCGAGCCGCACGATACAGTTCCCGCGCCAGATCATCACAGCAGACTCCAGCACGAGCCGCACCGTCATGTGGCAGGCAGACGGCGGGCGTCAGGATGCAGCCTTTGTACTGACCGCGCCGGGCGGCAGTCTTGAGCCCTATGCACCAGAGGCCAACACCCTGCTGCAGGACGCGACGACCACGACGTTCTACACTGTGCGTCTCACGGGCCTGACACCCGGCACGCATTACGAGGGCACCATCCGGATGGCAGATGAGACCGTCACACTGCCGATTGTGACGGCTGCCAGTGAAGTATCCGCCTTCGAGGCACTGCTGATCGACGACTCCCAGTGCGGGGAAACATATGAACCCTTCGCACAGCTTCTCGAGAAAGCCCTTGCGCGCAATCCCCGGACATCATTTCTCGCCGACATCGGTGACCTCACCGACAACGGCCAATCCTCTTGGCACTGGGACAGTTTTCTCGCGGTGCTCACGGGCAGTCGCGCGAAGGACATGCCGTTCGTCCCCGTCATGGGCAATCACGAGTGCTACGGCCTCGACTGGCAGTTTGCCCTGCCGCGCCGCTATCTCGCATCCTTTTCGGTCCCCGATAACGGCAGTCGGAATTTCCCCGGCTACTACTATTCGTTCGACTACGGCCCCGCCCACTTCATCGTGCTCAACACGCAGTTTGAAGAGCTCGACAGCCTGAAGCCCGGCCTCTTGCAGGAAGAGCTGCTCTGGCTCAAGCACGATGCCGCAGCCAGCCATAAGCCATGGAAGATTGTCCTGATGCACAAGGACGTCATCGCCTACGACGAGTACCAGCCAGGCACGGGCCACACAGGCGGCATCAGCGACGTCGGCCACGATTTCATGAAATCGTTCGACGCGCTCGGCATCGACCTCGTGCTCACGGGCCACATGCACACGTACCGCAACCGCGGCCACATCTACGACGAAAAGCCTTCTGACCACGGCCCCACCTACCTGATGTTCGGCCCCGCGGGCAACGAGCGCTACACCGTGCCGCCCGACACGGACTTTGACAAGGTCAGCCTCGACCAGTCCGACCCGGGCCGCTACCGCAACTATATGACGCTCGCCGTCACTCCGACCAAGTGCATCGCCACCTGCCACCTCGAGGACGGCTCCACCGTCGACCGCGTCGTGCTGACAAAAGACACCCCCGCAACATAAAAAAACCGCAAGACGAGCCCGACTGACTCCTCTTGCGGTTTTTTGCGTTTCACTATCTTTAAATCTTTCGCGGTCTCAGCTCTCGAACGGCAGATGCATCGAGGCATACGACTCTTCCTGCACTTCATCCGGCGTATAGTAGCGCTTCTTGCCGTCGAGTACGGCAATCTCCGCCATCTCATCCGGCGTCAGCGCGAAGTCGAACAGGTCGATGTTCGCGCTCAGGTGGTCGGGGTTCTTCGTGCCGGGGATCGTGATGAACCCCTTCTGCACGGCCCAGCGCAGGATAATCTGCGCTGCACTCTTGTGGTACTTTGCGGCCAATTCAGTGAAGACCGGCTCCTGCAGCAGGCCCTTATCGCCGTGACCGAGTGGATACCAGCCCATGAGCTTCGTGCCGTACTCTTTGAGGCGGTCCAGCGTCTCATGCTGGATGCAGTACGGATGTGTCTCGAGCTGGATGACCTGTGGCTTGACTTCCGCTGCCTCGAGCAGTTTCTCGAGCTTCTCGCCGTGGAAGTTCGAGATGCCGAGCGAGCGGGCCTTGCCCGCCTGATAGGCACGCTCGATATTCTTGTAGCCCGCGAGGAAATTGCCGGCCGGCTGGTGGATGAAGAGCAGGTCGACATACGTGACGCCGAGGCGCTTGAGCGTCTTCTCCACCGCATCGTCCTTTTCGTAGAGCGTCGGCCAGAGCTTCGTCGAGAGGAAGATGTCTTCGCGCTTCACGAGGCCCTCTTCCAACGCGCGCCGGAGTCCCTTGCCAACGGCCTCCTCATTCATGTAGGCATTCGCCGTATCGACGAGGCGGTAGCCCGCCTTGATGCCCTCGTAGACCGAGCGCTCGGTATCCTCCGGGCTGATCATGAACGTGCCAAGGCCTAAAAGAGGGACCTTGACGCCATTGCTCAGATTCGTATACTCCATTCTCACGATTCTCCTTTTCTATCTTCTCGATGATTTATATCTCAATGTATCTCAGCGGAACGGCTTGACCTTGCTCACGGCATCGGCGAGCGTGATGGGCTTCTCGTCGTGGTCGCAGTCGAGCAGGACGTAGCGGTCACGGCCCATGCCGAGCTCCTTCATGTAGCTGAGCTGGCGCAGGCCGTGGCGCGTCTCCATGCGCTCGACGAGGTCGTGACGGTAGTGCTCCGGCAACGCGTAGACGAGATCGACAGAAGCCTGGTCGATGGCGAGGATGTCCGTCGATGCTAAGATGCCGATGTTCGGTGCCGTCGGCTTTGCGGCCGTCGTGCCCGCGCAGTCGCAGTCCACCGACATGTTGCGCAGCACATTGATGTAGGCGATGTGATCGCCGAAATGGTCTACCGTCGCCTTCGACGACTCCGTGATGCGCTCCATGAGCATTTCCTTGCTCATGGCCCACTGCTCGGACTCCGAGCCCGCATGGATCATCTTCTTGCCGATACGGCCATCCGCGCAGCCGATGCCGATGTTCTTGTTGGAGCCACCGAAGCCGCCCATCGTATGGCCCTTGAAGTGCGTGAGCACGAGCAGCGAATCGTAATCCAGGAGATGCGCGCCGACGGACATCTCCGTGAACCACTTGCCGCCCTTGACGGGCAGCATGGCCGTGCCGGACTCATCCATGATATCGACGGGCGCGAAGTCCCAGCCGTTGATGGTCAACGTCTTCCTGTGCTGCTCCGTCGTGTAGCGGTCACCCTGATAGTAGGTATTCGTCTCGACGATCTTCGCCTCAGGCAGATCCTTCGCGATGAGCTCCTTGACCCACGGCCGCGGGATGATGTTCGGCCCGTGTGGCTCGCCCGTGTGCAGCTTGATGCCGACGCGCCCCGTGATGTTCGGCGCAATCTTCTCATACAGCTTGAGCAGTCCGGCGGCCGAGAGGTCACGCGTGAAATAGACGACCGATTCGCCGCCCTGACGGCCCTGCGGCGCCTCGTAATGGTCACCGCCCGTTCCGGGCTCCGCCTTCGCCAATTCTTCTTCTTTGCCCTCCGCCTTCTTGATTTCGTCCGACGAGCAGCCCGGCATGACCGCCGCTGCGGCCACCAACCCCGCCATCTTCACAAAACTGCGTCTCGAAAGCTTGTCCATGACAAACACCCACTTTCTGCAACCAGCATCTTTATTTCCTCATCTTGCTGCATAGCCGCCAAATACTTCAAAATCCATTCCATCGAGTTCCGTGTCGATGCGCGCCACTTCATCCGCCGTCAGCTCGACGTCGGCTGCCGCGAGGTTCTCCTTCAGGCGGCTGAGCTTGCGCGAGCCCGGGATTGGGATGATGTACGGCTTCTTAGCGAGCATCCAGGCGAGCGAGAGTTGGCCGAGCGTCGCTTTCTTCTCTTCTGCGAGCCCCGTCAGGATGTCGAGGATCTTCTTGCCCTTCTCGTAGCCTTCCTCGGAATACTGCGGCATCTGCTTGCGGTAGTCCTGACTGCCCTCGAACTTCGTCTTCGGCGAGTACTTGCCCGTCAAGAAGCCATTGGCCATCGGCGAGAACGCGACGAACGTTATGCCGAGCTCCTCGCAGACGGGGAACAGCGACTCATGCCAGCGCGCCATCATCGAATAGCGGTTCTCGATAGCTGTGACCGGGCAGACAGCGTTCGCACGGCGCAGGTATTCCTCAGTCGTCTCCGAGATGCCCCAGGCGCGGATCTTCCCTTCCTTGATGAGCTCTTTCATCGTGGCGGCCACGACCTCCGGCTCCACCTTCGGGTCGATGCGGTGCTGGTAGTAGAGGTCGACGTAGTCCGTGCCAAGGCGGCGTAGGCTGCCTTCGATGCTCTTGCGGATGACCGTCGGACTGCTGTCGAGCGAGAGCGTGCGGTCTTCATTGTGGTAAACGCCCATCTTCGTCGCGATGACGACTTTGTTGCGGATACCCTGGAGCGCCTTGCCCACGAGCTCCTCATTGTACGAGGTCGAGCCGTCCGGCAATACGCCCGTATAGCACTCCGCCGTATCGAAGAAATCATAACCGGCCTCTGCTGCCTCGCGCAGCGTGCGGACAGCCTGCTCCTTTGCGACGGGCTCACCCATCGCATGACTGAAGCCCATGCAGCCGAGGCCGACCGGATTGACGAATACATTGCTTCGTCCCAAACGTCTCTTTTCCATCTATATCAATCTCCTGTTCTCTTTCTTTCAAGACCATTGTCTCAGCGGTCAAGCTTGCGTTCGTGCATCCACTTGACCATTGCATCGGCGACCTCGCGATTGTTGAGGTCTGCCATCATGAAGTGCGTGCTGCCCTTGATGCCAATGTCCGGCAGCGAGACGACGCTGACATCCGCGCCGTAGGAGCGCATGACAGCCTCCCACTTCTTGGCGAGATTCCAGCGCACGCGCCAGTTGTCCTGGCCCCAGTTCGCGACCGGCGTATCTCCCTTCGGGATGTTGTCGCCAAAGTAGATGACCGTCGGGATCTTCGTCAGCTTCAGGAAGTTTTCCATCGAGACTTCCATCGGCGTGGCCGGGAATGGGCTCGTCGTCTTCTCGACGGCCGGCGCCTGTCCCTTCGGGAACGGGAACGCACCCGGCTCCAGCGAAATGATGCCCTTGACGTGCTCCGACTGGATGCCCGTCAGCCAGCCAGGGCCGCCGCCAGCCGAATGCGTGACGAGCACGCCGTCACCGGCCTTATCCATGACAGCCGTCATCGCATCGGCGACGACCTGCTGGTCAAACGGCGCCGTATCCGGCGTCATCGCATGGAAGAACTGCTCCTCAGCTTCCTTGGTGCGCGGCACTGCGACATTATCGTACGTATCCGGCCACTCGCCGATGCGGAACGTGTTGAACCAGAGCTGGTCATCCGGCTGTGCCGAGACCGTGCCCGGGGTCGTGCAGCGGCCGGCCTTGCCGCGGCCCGGTTCATCCACGACATACGTCTTGTACCCCTTCTCAAGGAAAATATTCTGGAAGCCATCGCGCCCGTCCGGCGTCGTCTCCCAGGTCTTGCCCGACTGGCCGTAGCCGTGCAGGAAGACCATGCTCGTCTTCTTGGCCTTGACCGGCTTCTGGTAGAACACGTAAGCGTGATCCCCATGCAGCGTCTCGCCGGCGAAGTCCGTCGGCTTCGTGCCGTCATACGTGCCCGGTGCCGTCACCGTCTTGCCGCCAGCCATGAAACTGCCCTGGTCCTCAATCGTCACCGGATGCTGCATGGCAGAGGCCGGCTGATACGAGAAGCCGAAGCTGCCAAAACCCGCGAGCATCAGGGCTACCGCTGCTTTCTTCCAATAGTTCATCGGTTTCATAAAAAGACTCCTTTCTCTCCAGCCACACCTCAAAGCTTCTGTGCCAGTTGCTCGGCTTCGCGGCGGTTCGTGGCCATGCCTCCATATGCATAGCCGTACATCGAGGCGAAGCGCTTCATCGTGTAGTCACCGGCTTCGAGCATCCACTTTTCCGGAGCGGCGCCCTGGAACAGGAAGAAGCACTTGCCGTGCAGGCTGCCCTCGGCAACGGGGCCGTAGAAGCGGTCGAGCAGCGTGCGCACCGAGCCGCAGATGTTGTGCCAGTAGACTGGAGAGCCGATGACGAGCACGTCTGCCTCGCGGATCTTTGCCAGGACTTTCTCGAGCTGGTCACCTGGCAAATCCTGTCCGTAGACGTTGATGCGGTAGTCCGTCAGCATCAGCGTCTCGTATTCATGGCCGGCTAGCAGTGCCTTTGCCAGATTTGCCGTATTGCCCTCGCGGTTCGGGCTGCCATTGATAAATAAGATTTTCATATCCAAACATCTCCTATCGAAATCTTGTCGATTCTTTGCTTATCGTCTGCAGAGGATCGGCCGCCCCGCCGTCCTCAACTGTCTTCATTATAGGAAAAACGAGACTCCGGCAGAAGTCTCGTTTCGTTAGTGAGTATGAACCAGCGGTTATCGGCAGAAACTACTGGTTACTACAGGTAGATGCGGGGAATTTATGAGGAAGTGGCATCAGCCGATGCCAACAATCCAGACCACGAGCGGCATAGTGACAACCGACACCGCCGTCGTTAGGGAAATGCCCTCCGTCGCCAGCAGAAACGAATCCTTGTTGTAGAGAGCCGCCAGCATGGCCAGCATATTGCCCGAAGGGGTGGCTAACACGCAAAGGGCCACGGCCAGCAGGATGGAATTCGTCACAAAGTGGCTCAAGATGACTGTATTATAGCCCCCCGCGCGGCCTCGCAGAAGTCTCCATCAGTTAGGCAGTGTGAACCAACTGTTATCACCCGAGCTGTGCCTCCCAGAAGGCGACGGCACGGTCCAGCCAGCCCTCGGCGACTGTGCCATTGCCGAGTCCGAAACCGTGCGCGAGTCCTGGGAAGATCTCGAGCTCTGCGGGAACGCCGCCCGCACGCAGGGCATCGATGCGGCTCTGCACGGTGTGGCAGTCGGCAATCGGGTCCTCGTCGCCGACGCAACTGTACGTCGGGACCTCGCGCCCCGTGACCTCACTGAGGCCCGTGTACTGCAGCACGACGGCCGCCGGGCGCGGCAAGGCGCGCTCGCCAAAGGCGCCCGTGCCGTAGTCGCTGAGCCAGGCCGACATGCGCGCGCCGGCCGAGCCGCCCCAGAGCGAGTACCCTTCCATCGAGATGCCGAGCTCTTGCTCGTGCGCGAAGAGGAAGGCCAGCGCGCGGGCCAGGTCCTCACAGGCCGTCTTGGCGCCGGGCCGGTAGATCAGCGCAAACGCATCGTAGCCACGCCGCGAGAGTGCCAGCGCGTGCGGGAAGCTGTCGTGGATGGCGCCGACGTAGACAAAGCCGCCGCCTGCACTGCAGACCGCCGTGCGGTGGCGCTTCGGCGCGCGACTCCGGAAGAAGAACAGGCCCGTGTCCCGCTTGGCCGGCATCTCGGACTGCTCCGCCTCCGTGTAGATGGGATAGAAGATGATCTCTCCGCTCTTCGCATCCCCGTAGAGTGCCGTCAGCACCTCGATGCTCGTCTTCGTCCGCACCTCCGAATACCACGGCAGGAACGCGCGCAGGTCCGACAGAGTCGCCTGCCGCGGTATCGGCCATGTCGTCGGGAACAGCAGCCGCCCGAACGGTTTGAAGTACGGCGCATGGATGACCTCGCGCAGCGGCGTGCTGCCCGTGAACAGCGCCTTGCGTACCTGCCGCATCTTGACAGCCGGCCTGACGGGCTTTACTGGGCTAGTCTCGTTGATTGCTCTTGCATTCATCTGTCTCATAAGCATACTCATTCTTTCTATATCTTATTTGTATTCTGCCTCACTTACGGCAACACAGTGGTTTCCTCGATTCTCATGATAAAGAAAACGAGACTCCGGCAGAAGTCTCGTTTCGTTAGTCTGTATAAACCTGTGATTACAAGTGAGAACCGATGATTACAGGGGGCATCATGGGTTCAATGCTTCGTAATCTGCAGGATTGACTTCTTCCAGCCACTCGGTTGTGATCTTGGGGACGGATTCCATGATGGATATATGCTGGAACATGCTGCCGGGGGCTGCGCCGTGCCAGTGCTTGGTCCCCGCGGGGATGGTGACAGTCATGCCGGGACGAAGTTCGTGCGGGGCCTCGCCCCAGATCTGGTAATGAACGCGATGCCCGTCGCCTGCTGCGGCGCGTCCTTGATGGAGTCCTGGACGGCAGCCGCTTCGACTGGCATGGCGTGGAGGGACATGGTCATGAGGCCGCCGGTCACCATGGCCGTGAGGGCAGCGAGAAAACGTCTCTGGTTCAATTTCAGTTTCATGGGGAATCTTTCCTTTCGCTTCAACTCGGATTGGTAATATCGTGAATCTGTATCAACTGTGTGCGGAATAGGCGCTTATTGGGCTTTGGCTTGCTCGGCTGCCTCGAAACAGCCGTTGGCGATCTGGAGCATCCAGAGCGTGCGCGGGAAGCCGACGTAGGGGTTCATCGCCGTGATGATGCCGATGACTTCCTCTTTCGTCGCGCCGGCCGCAAGCGTGCCGTTGACGTGGCTACGGAACTGCGCCTCGATGCCGAGCGTGCCGATGGCCGCGACCGTCAGCATCTCACGCTCCTTGTGACCAAGCGTGCCGCGCGTGTAGATGTCGCCGAAACAGAAGGCCGAAAGGTCGTCCTGCAGGTGCTTCTCGTACGCGGGCGTGTTCGCGCGCATCTCGGTGATGCGCGCTCCGTATTTGCCCGTCTGGTAAGCGAGGCCCTTCTCGAAGCGGTCCGCGTCCGTTGTCGTGCCCTGCGCCTTAAGCGGCAGCTTCACGCCGTGGCGGCGGAAGACCTCATTCATCTGGCGCACGGCAGGCTCCGTCTTGGCAAAGCCGACGTACGGCGTGATGTGGTAGATGGCCTCGCGGATCTGCAGCGGCGTTGCACCGGCGGCCAGCGCCTCCTCGACGGCATTGGGTAGCAAGTCCGCGTTCTGATTCGTCGTCAGCACGCTGAGCACGACGAGCGACTGCTCGACCGGCGTGATCGTCATCTGCTTGGCGATGTCCCCGTAGATGTACTTCTTCATCATGGCTGCATACTCAGGATCTGTCTTTTCCAAAGGGAAAACCTCCCTGCCATGAAGCTTCTCGTAATTCTCCCGAGCTGTCCCGGCCCGATCATAGCCAGAAAGGGTCGATTCTCCCGCAGCTGCTGTATTTTTCGGCTCAGCTGCCAGGCCAGTCGAAGCCTTATCCGGTGACGCCACTGCCGGAACCTGCAAGAGCGTCAGAAAGCTTGCAGAAGCCAGCCCCAAAAGCATCATATGCCACCATTTCTTTTTCATGCCTGTCATCCTTTCTCATGACCAATACCATCCATATCGTCCCCGACCATCTTTAGCCGATATATCTTACTTCTCCCTTGCTTTTATCATAAAGAAAACGAGGCTTCAGCAGAAGTCTCGTTTCGTTAGGCAGAATTAACTTATGGTTTTCGGACAGGATGAACTCATCCCTTGGATAAAACTTTGCGGACAGCATAAAGGAACCGACTCACAGCCGCCGAGGGCTGCGGCGCATGCAGGATACCAAAGGGAATCGCATAGTCCCATTCCACAGGAATCATGCGTATCAGCGGATGGATGTCCTTCCACTCCGGTACGCCAATGAGCAGGCTCCCCTCATTGACACAACGATTGAACATATCAATATTGTAGAACGGAAATTCCTTCAGATGAATATCTGGATGATTCATGACAAGATCCTCACGCAGCTCATCCATCACCTTGGACCAGCCAGGCTGAATAATATTGATTGTTTCATCTTCGAGTTCCGAAAGCGTCAGCCGCTCTTTAGCCGCCAGCGGATGGCTGAGCGGTACAGCCATGCAGAAGGGCTCCCGGCGAAGCTCCATGCCCTCACATTTGCCCTGCAGATGAAACATGCTCTCGTCAAATACGCCTGCCACGACATCGATATTCGCACCGAGATGCGTGAGGATCTCGCGTGCATTCTCCGGCGTGTTCTCGAACGACACGAGCTGGAACTGCAGGTCGGGACTAACCTCCTGCAGCTTTGGCCAAAGGCTCAGCAGAAAATTCGTCGGCGTCATGACCGAGATGCCGATGCGGATGACCTGCTGCGTATCCTGCATGGCCTTGCGCGCCCGCTCCACGGCCGCCTTGCTGTACTGGACGAGATACGCCGCATCCTTGTAGAGCGACTCGCCCGCCTTCGTCAGATGCAGGCCGCGATGCGTGCGCTCAAACAAGCGCAGGTTGAGCCGTGCCTCCAGCAGGTTGATCTGCTTGATGACGGCCGGCGCCGAGATGAAGAGCGCTTCCGCCGCCTTGCTGAAGCTCCCCTCCTCTGCCGCTTTCATGAAGGTTATCAATTGTGGATTGTACAAAGCCCTGCTCCCCTCTCATTCTGCTCACACGTTCTCTCTGCTGCTGTACTGCCACACTCATCCCAGCACGTGCAAGAGGATTTCCTCAATCTCTAAGCCATCGACTACATCGCCTGGAAGCAGGGCTTCTACCGCGACGCCCTGTCCGGCAAAATCCCCTACAAGAGCGATCTGCTGCCCAGCGATGACGGCGACGGCACGGACGAGAAATGATTGCATCTATTGCCCAGTAAAAAACCACTTGCCTGCGAGCGCGGCCCGCACAAGTGGTTTTTTCTGTCTCCGTTTATTTTGCTGCGCTCAGCGAGCGGACCCACTCCACGACCTTGGCGTCGCTAAGGCTGCCCGTGAAGCACGTGCCGTCCTGCCAGTTGCCCTTGCCGCCGGCCATCTCGGCGAGCAACTTGCCGCTGTTACCGAGTGGCGAGCTGTAGGCCGTCGCGAACGTCACGACATTCTTGCCCGTGAAGTCGTTGGCCTTGACGAAGGCATCGACCGGCCAGGCCGCGATGGCCCACCAGATTGGATAACCGATGAATACCGTGTCATACGACGCCCAGTTGTCCGGCACCGCCTTCTGCAGCTGGATCTTCTCGCGCAACGAGGCGTCGTCGTGCTCGCGACTCACGCGGCTGCTCTTATCGTTGTAGTCGAGGTCCGCCTCCGTGTAGTCCGGATTCGGCACGAGCTTCATGATGTCGGCCTGGCGCTCCTTGGCGATGACCTTGGCCACGCGCTCCGTGCGCCCCGTCGCCGAATAATAGACGACGAGCGTCTTGCCGCCCGCTGCCACAGCACCTGCGGAAGCGGCAGAAGACGACGAAGTGTCGCCCGTCTCACTGCTCGCGGCACTGCCCGACGGCTGTCCCGTCAATGACGACAGGCCGCAGCCTCCGAGGACCAGTGCCATCATGCTCATGCCACCTATTTTCAAGAAATCCCTGCGATTCATTTCGAATGCACTCCTTTCCAAAACGATAAAAGAAAGCCGATCTCTGCAAACAAGATGACGATGCCGGCCTGTGCCAGCGCATAGCCAGCGCCGCTATACGCGAGTGCCGGTGTCATGAAGAGATGCGCGCCCTGCAGGTGCTCGACGAGCCGATCTTGATGGGCTGCATAGATACCGGCTGCCCCTAGCAGCATACCGAACCCCAATAGGAGCATCCTTGCAGGCAATGGCCGCGAGGGGATGCCTGCAGCGTGCAGCCATTTCTGCCACCAAGCCTTCAGGTGGAGGCCGAGATGGAGACCCGCCAGCACCAGGAAGTAACGAGCCGCCGTGCTGTGCAGTTGATAGAGCGAAGGATTGCTGCGCAGCGAGAACGGCACGACATCTGCAAACAGCTCGCTCGAGGTCAGGCAGCCGCTGATGACCGTCAAAAAGCAGGCACCAGCGAGCAGGATGTTCAGCAGGCACCGAAGAGCCCGCGGCGCATTCCACCGCCCGCTTCCAAGCGACGAGACATAGCGGCGGTTGAGTGCGAGATGCCAGGCAATCGGCAACAAGAAGGCCACCCCTACAGCTTCATGTACCAGAGGCGGCAGATAGAAGAACATCATCTCTCCGACCAGCAGGACGAGCATCAAGATATCCAGACCGTATCTCATGGCTGCACCTCTCTCGTCTCCCTTACCGAACGCTCCCAGCCAGCCGGCACAGCATCCTTCGGCAAGCTCTGCTCGACGATCTCCTGCGTCATGCGCACGTAGTCGTCCTCCAAGACATGGCCCTGCCGCAAGACGCATGTGAAGCAGAGCCACGCATAGACAAGTCCAAAGAGGATGAGGACGCTGGCCAGTCGCCCTTTCCAATCCGGTCTGCTCCTCTGAAAAATCATACCATCATCCCCCAGTTTCCTTTCCTCATGGATTCATATATGCTTTTCTTATTCGTTCTTTTCATCGAGCAGAACGACGCCCTGCGGCGGATTCTCGAGGATGGCCCCGACAACCCTGTGTGGAATGTAAGGCTCCTCCAGATAGGCAATGTCCTCTTCGGTCAGCGAGACGGCGAGTGCGCCAACTGCATCATCGAGATACTTCGTCTTTGTCGCGCCGACAATCGGGGTGGCAACACCTTTCGCCCATTCCCAGGCCAGAGCAATCTGTTGCATCTTGACACCATAGCGCTCCGACAGCTCATAGACACGCTCGACAATCTTCATGTCCTCCTGTTCGCTTCGGTCATATTTCCCCATGGCCACGCGGTCGGTCTTGCCACGCAGGGAATCGGAACGCCATGTCCTGCGCGCCAGATGACCGGCTGCTAGCGAACTGTACGGCATCAATGAAACCTGCATCTGCTTGCAGATGGGGATGAGTTCCCGCTCATCTTCGCGGTAGAGCAAGTTGTAGTGGTTCTCCATGACAGAGAACGGCGTCCAACCGTGCTGTTCAGCGATATGCTGCATGTTCATAAACTGGTACCCATACATCGCGGAAGCTCCGATGGCCCGTACCTTGCCGACCCGGACAAGCCCATCCAAGGCTTCCATCGTCTCTTCCATCGGCGTGTCATAATCGAAACGATGGATGATGTAAAGGTCCAGGTAATCCGTGCCGAGGCGTTTCAGGCTGCCCTCGATTTCCCTCTGGATGGCATTCTTTGAGAGACGACCTTCATTAAAGTAGACCTTCGAGGCCAACACAACCTTATCCCGGGGAATATGATTGCGTTGCAGCGCCCGACCAAGGTACTCCTCCGACGTCCCGCTGCTGTAGCAGTTTGCCGTGTCAAAGAAATTGATGCCGAGGGCCAGCGCGTGGCAGATCACCTGCTCGCTCGCCGCTTCATCGAGCGTCCACGCATGCATCGTCGGCTTGCCAAAACTCATGCAGCCCAGGCATACGCGCGAAACCTCAATATCCGTCTTGCCCAATCTCGTGTATTCCATATTGCTACTCCTTCATTCACCCTATTACTCAAAGATTCGCCCCCATCTGCTCTGCCATGTCGCCGAACTGCGAGTGCTCGACGAGCGAGCGCGAGCCGCAGCCGATGCCGAGCACTTTGCCGACATCCTGCCATTCCATATAGCGGACCAGTGTGTCGTAGTGATCGACGAGTGCCGACATCGTCCAATCGTCACGGTTGTAAGCCGTCGCGATGAGGATGGACTTCTTGCCGTGCAGCCTGCCCGTGCGCGAGTAGAAGCGGTCGATGATGGTCTTGAGCTGTGCCGACATGCCGAAGTAATAGAGCGGCGTCGTCAGCACGAGCAGATCTGCCTCCAGCATCTTCGGCATCAAGGTATTCTCGATGTCATCCTTCCAGATGCAAGGCCCGTCCATATGGCACTGGTCGCAGCCGCGGCACGGATGCGTTTCACTGTTGGCCGCGTCAAAGGTGAATACCTCATGGCCGGCCTGTGTTGCTCCTTTTGTGAAGCGGTCAGCCAGATAGATAGAAGTCGACTCATCATGCGGATGCGGACTGCTTGTGATCACGACAATCTTCATTGCTTTCCCTCCCGAAATCTCACCTTTCTCATGCGCTACCATACCTGAAGTATCCTTTTCCTGTCCCGTCAGTGCCGAAAGGCCACAGCCGCTGAGGAATACCGTCATGGCTCCCATACCGGTCAGTTTCAAGAATTCCCTACGATTCATCAGAGCCACCCCCTTTCTGCTTCCTCTCCAGTTCATAGATCATGTAGTCGATGCAAGAGAGCTTTTCCTGCGCCTCATGCAAGGCTGCCATGAGCTTGCGTCGATGACGCTTGAGAAAACAGATGCGCGCGGCATCGTCCGGCAACGATGAAAGCTCGCACCGGCAGGCATCGGCCTCACATATTCCCTGTTGATATCCGCGTTCCATTGATTTCACATCCATATGCTTCCCTCATGCCGTCACTGACCGTTGCGATCCATGCGCGCGCAGTCACCGACCTTCTCCCCCGTGACGAAGTACTCATACGTCGGGAATTCGAACAGGACAGGCTTGAACACGTGGTAATCGATCTTGCCTGCTTTGTTGAGGATCGTCTCACTTGCATACGTATTCTCAATGCGGCAGATGAAATTATCGAATCCATCCAGCTTGTAGTCATCGATGACAGAACACTCAATCGAGACTTTGGCCTTGTCGATGAGCGGTGTCCCCTGCTCTCCGAGCGTATAGGCAAACGTCCCAGACTTATCGGTCTTGTTCCCGGAAACTACGCCCATATAGTCCGCTTCTTTGAGCCAGCTCTCATCCACGACATTGACCGATACGTTCTTCGTCGCCAGGATTCCTCGATTCGTATAATGGCTCTCGACCATCGAGAGCATCAGATGGCTGTGAGCCATGATGCCTGCATGCGCGACGAGCGTCCAATTCGGCTTGCCGTCGACCAGGCTGCCGACAACGACGAGCGGTGCTGGATACAGTGCCAAGGCTTTACCAATATTTTTCTTCATTTCTATTTTCCTCCAAGTTCTTATCTTCGTCTCCTGATACTCTTATCTTACTTGCTCTACATTGAAATGTGAAATGCTTATATTTCAGCTTGCGTCATACATTTTTCTTATTAAATGCTTGTCAAAAAAGTACCTGCTTCCTAAAATAGAAGCAGGTACTTTTATCGCATACGAACGAAAGGGGAATCTTTGATGGAACTGCGCACCTTATCGTACTTCCTGGCCGTTG
>OGOP01001664.1_pt1 | contig 14987 bp, 7 predicted proteins | sample 1552591 | NCBI WGS metagenome assembly OGOP01 (sample SAMEA2580120, study PRJEB22360) | human gut metagenome | biome: human gut; feature: human-associated habitat; material: faeces | place: Denmark | collected 2008/2010 | reverse complement strand
AAACAAACGCGCCCACTATGAAAGACGTCGCAAAGGAGGCTGGAGTTTCACTTGGCACCGTTTCTAAAGTTATTAACGGAATTACTGTGCGCGAGGAATATAAAAAGAAAGTGGAAGCTGCCATTGCCAGCCTCCACTATGAAATAAATACCTATGCACGAGGATTAAAAACAAAAAAAACAGGACTAGTTGCCGTGATTATTCCCAACATGCTAAATCCTTTTTTTGCAGCCCTTACCGATTATATTGAGGATGCCTTATACAAAAAAGGATTAAAAACAATGCTTTGCTGCTCAGATGGTATTCCTGAAAAGGAGATTGCTTATTTAAATCTGGCAACGCGAAACAAAGTTAACGGAATTGTTGCACTGACCTACTCAGATATTGGAAATTTTATCAATCCTGATATTCCGATTGTTGTCTTCGACCGCTTCTTTGAAAACCGCAACATTCCTCGAGTTGCATCAGATAATTATAATGGCAGCATGATGGCTATTGAAAAGCTGCTTGAGCTTGGCTGTCGCCATCCAGTATACATTCGTTTTCATTCTATCTTCCCTGGAGAATCTGACAAGCGAAAAGATGGCTATTTGGCTGCCTGCAAAAAATATCATATAACTCCCGACTTTCTTGACATGGAAGATTGTGATAATTTCATTGATATGATGAAGCAATTTATTGATAAGCATAAAAAATCAGATGGCTCTCTTTCCTTTGACGGAGTTTTCTGTCATACAGATTATCACGGTTATATATTCAAGAAGCTTTTGCAAAAGGAAGGATACCGTGTCCCAGAAGATGTACAGCTTATTGGTTTTGACGGTATCCGCAAATTTGGTGGGTCAAAAGAAGATCTTTTTGTCTCCTCAATGTGCCAACCACTGCCGCAGCTTGCCGCAAAATGTGTAGAAATTATCACAACAGAGGATCGTTCTATGATCCCTAGCCTGACACTTCTTCCAGTGACCTTCGAGGATGGCGGTACAACACGATCACTCAAAAAAGGTTAAGGTAACGCCTATGCTGAAATGGTTCATGCTAACTGTCTATATAACCCTCTGCTGCTACGTTATGTGGTCATTTTGCAGATGGACAAAAAAGATATATCTTCCAAAGCGCCGCGCCTTTAACATTATTGTGTGCGGACTAATATTAATCTTTGCTGCCAGCATTTTTTTAGGTAAATTTCTTCCTGAAAATGATTATCAGCTCTTGATTTTGCGATTCAGCAATTATTGGATTGGCTTCTTAATTTATCTGATTTTCTTTATTCTCACAGCTGATCTTTTTTTGCTGTTTCTAAAGCTAGCTTCACGTCATTTAAAATCAAGCAAGCATCTTTTGTCTTCTGCATTTCTTCGCACTATACTTGGCTTTCTTGTCATTTTACTTAGTATCAGCTTTACCGTATATGGATGCTTTCACGCAAAGATGCTGACTACCGCCCACTATAAAGCCACTATTCAAAAAAGTGCCGGCAATCTGACAGATTTACGAATGATTCTACTTGGAGATTTTCATCTTGGCTACAGTGTTGGCTGCTCCCAGATTGAGGACATGGTTAATACAATTAATTCCGAGAATGCTGATATTGTTGTTATTGCAGGAGATATTTTTGATAATAGCTTCGATGCTCTTGATAATCCAGAGCGCCTTGAAATGCTCCTGTCACAGATAAACAGCACCTACGGAACATATGCCGTATTTGGAAACCATGATGTGACAGAGACATTGATTGCCGGTTTTCCAATTTCTTCAAAAAATGCACCGCGCGATCCGCGCATGTATGAATTTCTTGAAAAAAGTAATATTAGCGTGCTTGAGGATGAGACAGCAATAATAGACAACAGCTTTTATCTTACTGGACGTCTTGATGAAAAACGCACCGGAAATGGAACAAAAAAACGTGCTTCTCTTGATGAACTCACAAAGAATCTTGATCCATCTATGCCGCTTTTTGTGATAAGCCATGAACCTGATCATCTGTCTGATTACAATGCGCACGGTGTTGATATAGTTCTTTCTGGTCACACACATGCCGGCCAGTTTTTCCCACTGACGATTGTTCAACCGTTTGTGTGGGAAAATTACTGGGGCATGAAAATGATTGACAGCATGTACAGCTTTGTCACTTCCGGCATTGGTGTCTACGGACCCGACATGCGTGTTGGAACAAATAGCGAGGTCATGGTAATTGATGTTCATTTTGAATAAAAAATCATTTGCTATTTCCTCCTATGTATACTATGATGGATGTTAAGTATACACAGGAGGATTTTTTTATGTCGGCAGAATTTCTTGATTTTATTCTTGAAGTGGTCATTTCATATCTTGTTCCTATCCTAGAACTGATCGGCGTCTTTATTGTCGCCTATGGAACGATAAAATCATTTATCAAATTTATACGTTCTGGTCTCAATTCCGATGATACAAGAGTAAAGATTGATCTGGCTGAAACACTGGCGCTGTCTCTGGAATTTAAAATGGCAGGCGAGATTTTAAAAACAGTTGTCTCCCATACAATTGAGGAACTGAGTATTCTTGGAGCCGTAATTGTACTGCGTGCGCTTTTAACATTCCTGATCCATTGGGAACTAAAAATGGAACGCCAGACAGAGCATGCCGAGCGCGAACATGCCAAAATTCAGGAAAAGACAAAGTAAAATTAGAAAAAAGCTCCTCTAGCTTATTTTGAAGCTAGGAGAGCTTTTTCTAATTTATTCGCTGATTATTTCTACATCAATCTGTCCATAATATGGGCTGTCCTCATCCTGCAGTACAACTACTGTCTCCACATGATCAAGCTGCATCAGCTGCAGTTTATTTTGTTCTGCATCTGTGTATCCATCTGGCACTTCCTTTGGAACTGTCAGTGTAAACTGATATTGTGTACTTCCGTCTGTAAGAACAGTGGATGTTATCGTAAGTACAGCTTTTACCTCAAATAAAAACGATTTTAAGCTTGGTGCTGCTGCGCGCAAAATGACATTCTTTCGTTCAATCTTTGCCTCTTGCACTGGTGCTGGTGATTCCTCCTCCATCGTCTGCTGTATCTCTGGCAGTGATGTTTCTGATGATGGCAAAAGTGTTGTCGCTTCTGGCGTTTGCAGTGGTGTTGTACTTTCCTGCTCTTGTGTCTGCGTTGTTTCTTCTGAGGATATGCTTTCTTTAGAAGTCACCTCTATAGTTGTGGAAGGCTCACTAGACACACTTTCTGTTGTTGCCTTCTCACTTGAAGCTTCCTCGGTAGAACTTTCTTCGATAGATTTTTCTTCTGTCGATTTTTCCTCAGTAGTTTCTTCCTCTTTTGCTTCACAAACTGTCAGTTTTTCCAACAAACTGCTTCCATATGATGCTTCCCATGCAACAGGATCCTTTATCCAATCCTCTGCCCTCCAATAAAAGGTAATCTCTTTTGTTTGACCATCTTGACAATTAAAGAAAAGTGTCGCATCAAAACCTGCTGCCTTTTCCCAGTCGCTGTTTAAGCTCCAGGAAATTTCATTTGTCTTTGCCAATATCTCTGACACAGGCTGATTAGTTTGATCTAAAAGCGTATACAATTTCTCTTTCTCACCTGCCAAACCAGTAAACTTTGGCGCTGTCAAATGACCAAGGCTTGTATTTTTTGAAAGTACAAATGTCTTATTATCACCGTCATGTGCGCTTGCACTAATCTTTGACCAATCACTTATGCCAATCTCATCCATCGATGCAAAGCAAATGGAAAGATCGTATAAAAGATATGGCTCGTTTCCATTGACTTGCTCAGTATAAGGCACTGCATAACCGTCTTCTGGTAAATAGACACTGTATCTCTTTTGAACACCATCTGCATCATATTTCCAATAAACAGGAAGCAAACGATATGTGCATGTTTGTTTTCCTTCCCTTGTAACACGCTGCTGCATAGTTTGAACAAGATATTCACTAATTCCAGTTCCTTGTGCAAAACAATATGCAAAACCTGTATTGTCACATTGCTCTACATTGGCATCAGAAAAAGTATCCTCCATCTTTTCTTTTTCTTTCTGTGTCTTTTTAAATTCATCTGTACCTTTATCTCGATAAAGGCTTGTCACATCTGAATCTAACCACTGCTTTTGTTCACCCTCTGCAGTCGTTGTCTCTGCAAGTGCCTGCACACTCATTACAGCACAATCTGAGTCTGCTATGTAAGCCTCTCCAAGCGGTGCTGCTCCATCTGTCACAAACACTTCAAACCTGGCAGAAAGAATATCTCCATTTTCATCTGTCGTGTTTGTCTGCTTTAGCCATGCATATACAAGGACCTTTTCCTGCTTACTTTCACATGAAACATAATATGGAATAAGATATGTATAGATACCATTTGAACGGTCTGTATACATCTCATATACACCAATAAGACCACCCTGTGTATCATTTTGCTCCATCGTGTAGCCGCCTGACTTTGTTGAAAGCATACTGCGAACATAAAAACCTGCTTGACTGTCATCCTTTACAATTTCAAAGGAAAAGGCATCGCGATAAAAAAGTGTATCTCTTGTCATTTGCCTTGATTTAAGCAGTGACAGCACATTGACCTTATAGCCTGCACATCCTTCTTCATTCGCATCCACATCAAAATAAATGCTTCCCTGCCATGCAGATGCCTTTCTTCCAGAATCCTTCCAGTTTCCATTTTCATCCAGATCAAAAATCGGGTACAAAAATTCCTGCTTTTTGTCTGAAATAAAAAGCTCTGGTGCTGCAAGAGGTTCTGGCTCTGGCGGTGTCTCTGACTCAGATTCGCTTTCCGACTCTGATTCGCTTTCTGACTCAGACTCACTTTCCGACTCTGATTCACTTTCTGGCTCAGTCTCTGATGGCTTTTCAGATTCACTTTCTGTTTCAGTCTCTGGCTCTGATTCGTCTTCTTTAATACGCACAGAAAGTGTACTTGTTGATGGTCTGCTTATTGTAAATCCATTTTTGTCTGTAATGCCTTCTCTTTTTACCTGCACAGTCAGGCTTACACAGTCTTCTGGCACACTGACATGACACGAATATGAAGTTTCTTCATCTGAAGCTATTTCTTCTTTTGATAGTAAAAGCGCCTCCTCGTTTGTCTTCGATAAAGCTGTAACGTTAACTTCATATGATGTACCTTCATACTTTGGTTTCTCACTTTCAGCATCCCACATGACAAGCGCGCCATTTGAAGCATCAATCTCGTCATCATCTGTTATCTTTTTATTTACGCTAATCAATACAGGAAGTGTAATTTCGCTTTCTTCTTGAGTAAGTTCATAGCGCCAAACACCGTACAGACTCTGGTCAGATGATGAGTGCTGCATTAATGCGCTATTTTTCAAAAGAGGTGAATAATAAAGTCTGTAGCCATCATCTTCTGCTAAAATCGCATAGCCATCCATAACTTTTCCTGACTGAATCAGACTGTCACCTGATGGAAACGCAGGATCTTCTGGCGCAGCCAAAACTCCATCGTTTGTCACTCGCGCTGCAAGAAGCTCTGACGCACTCCAACTTTCGCTTCCATTTGCCTGACACACAATATGACCCAGCTCAACCTGACCTGACATTAAGGTAACAGGATATGCAACAACTGTCATTTCAGTACAGTCAGCTGTATCAAAATGCATCTGCTCCATCTTGTCTGTGCTGCATTTCTTTATTGATGCCTGATACTGAACCGGCACCTGAAGCTCTTCATCAACAGCCTCTAACGCTGTTTGAATCTCCATTTCCTTCTTTTGTGCATGACCTGCCAAAATCTGATACAAAGATGCATCCTTGTTTTTAAAACCAGAATACATTCTGTCTGGCTTTAATGAAGTATCAAATACCGCTTCGTTTTCACATACAGTATTTGCACTCAGCACATCAAATGTTTTTTCTGAATAGGTAGAGCTCTTATAACCTTGACACGACACACGACAATTAATAGTAATCGCCTCTTCACTTGTAACTGCAATATGTCCTGTCTCTTCCCATCCAAACTTTACAGATGATGATTGACTTTTTTCTTCATCTGAATCGGCTGATGAATACACAGCTGTCACTGTTAACTCTCTGTCGCCAGCAGTAATTGACGTAAAATCATCCTTGTTGTCAATTACAATCTCATACAAGGCTGTCTTATCTTTATCATCTGACACACTAGTGTTTTCGCTGCAAAGCCTCAGATGATATGACAAAGCTGGCAGCTGTATTCTTTCGTCTGCCGCCTGCGCAGTACTCCACTCAGACGTTCCCTCTTTATTGACGGCTCTTACATGAAATACAACAGCGTCAACCTTTTGTCCTTCTAATTCATCTGGCAGTTCTAAGAAATTATCTGTTATCTCTCCATTCTTACTTCCAATTTTAATCCACTTTAAAAGACTGTTTTCCAGAACAGGCTGATTATTACTGTCTCTTTCATATGTTTCATACTCAGCTTCATACTCATAGTATTCGGCAAAAAGACCTGGCCAAAAACGAATCATCCATGATCCGTTCTCCTTTGTAAATGTGATTCCGCCTGGAATACCAGGCTTTGGCTCTGACTTATCGAATACTGTAAGATCTGTCAACTCACTGCTTAGCTTTTCCCATACACGTATACGTATATTTTCGCTGTCCTCATCTGTCTTTGCTTCTTCTGTATTTAAAAGAAGAGGTGAGACAGACAAGCTTCCTGCAAAAGCTGTCCACTTTGTGTAAATTTCTGCCTGATCTTCTTCTGTAAGTTCATCTTCTTTATAAACATACAGCTCAGTTCCGATACCTGGTGTTTTTTGCTCCTTTTCTGACTTATTATCATCTGTATTTTCTTTTTGATTTTCTTTTTGGTCTTCGTTATTGTTTGAATTATCTGATTCGCAGGCAACCTTTACGCCTTCCGTGTTCCAGCTTCCTGCTGCCTCGATGCTTCCTAGTGCTACGTCACATCCATCTGTCGCACCTGTCACTATGATTTTGAGCGCACTTGCCTCTACTGCGTCAGGTGCTTTCACAGAAACTGTACCACCATCATCAGCATCCTTGCCTGCTGCCTGCAAACCTGCGGCAAGTTCCTTCCAGACACCGTCCTCTGCATCTGCGTACAGCACATCAAACTTATATGTCCCTTCATTAAGCCATGTAAGCGTCACATCGGACAGCTTGCATGTGCCATTCAAAAAAGCCGTATAGATAGGACAGCGCTGCTCTTTTATATCAAATGAGGATGATGGAAAAACAGGAACATCTACCGACTGATGTTTAATCAGATTTTGAAGCTGTTCTTCTGATGCTTCCACAAATGGATACTCTCTGTAAGAGCCATTTGCATCTGTCTCGCCTATTGTAAGTGAAATATCACATATATCAGCTAACAACGCATCTTCAAGTTTTTCTCCTCCTGATATGAAATACAGGCAGTTTTCACTTTCATTTGCATCTGCTGCAATTGGATAAACGTTTTCACTCACGCCGACACAATCAGTCAAATTTGCTGTTAAATTACTCGTAATGCCATATGACTCGTTGTCAGAGGAAATTATCGGTGCATAATTCTGACAGCGCATCAGAACCAGATTTTCGCATTCTGCTGTTGTGATTCCTGCTGCTACAGCTGCCTCTATTACTCCTGTGTTAACACAATCTTCCAATAAAACTTTTTCTTTTGTCTGTGCCACAATTCCTGCGGCTGTCCCGTCTGCTGTAACCTTTGCATGATTGACAAGCTTTGAAAGTGTCTCATCTTCCTCCTTCATTGGAAGTGATGCTGCAAAAATACCAGCTGCAAAATCTTTTGCTTCAATACTTCCTGCAACTGTCAGATTTTCCAGCGTTCCGCCATTGTAAGCACAAACTGCTGCCGTATTCTGATCACCAGTAACTGACACATGATCAAGGCAAAGATCATGAATCGTACCTAAATTTTCCAGTACAAATGCTGTACCATCGCCCTGCGGATACCAGCGGCTTGAACTTCCTGTTCCCATATTTGCTGTATCTGACAATGTAAGGTAGTCAATCGTGTAAACTTCATCGCCGTCCTTAGAGCCAAGACTGCTTCCCTCTCTAAGCTGTGTAATCATAGGAAATGCTGTGTCTGCCTCTTTTACCGGAAGTCCGTTTTGATAGACCATTCCCTTCGCCAAAATTGAATCTGACTCTTGCAATGTCTCATCACTCTCGTCATCTTCTTTTTCATAGCCCCAGGCAAAGTCTCTTGAAACGATATATGTATTTTCGCTTTTTTCATCTTCCTCTGCTGCATAGACAGCTGCATCCGTAATCATTTCTGCAAAACGGATGTTATAAAGATGTCTTGCGTTTTGAATTTCATACGATGTACCAAGGTCCTCATCAGTATCTTCGCCATCCTCACGCGCAAAATACATAAGCTCAGAATTGCTTTGTCTGCGCCCTGTAATTTGATAGCCTGATCCGCCGCCCTGCACAATACAGCTGATTTCATCAACACCATATTGTTCCAGTCCAAAACGATGCAGACTAAGCGTATTCATAAGCTCACCTGGCTCGCCTGTTCTTCTGTATGTCTCATAGGCAGCCTGTGTTGCACTTAAATCAACTGCATCAAGCACGAGCGTGACGTTTAGCTCTTCATCTATATATGCAAGAAATGGATATGTACCAAGCTTTTCTTCTTTTTTTCCTGCAAAGCTCGTCACTTCTGCCGCAACCACCTTTAACTCATCCTCTGCCGACTCAGATGGTATACTGTAATAATAACCTTCTTCTGTTTTCTGTCCGCTTAAAGATGCGTTATTAAAAGAAATCTCAAGAAGCTCCTCATTCGTCTTTGCATCGCATATCATAACCTGATAATTCATCAGGGAAACTGCCGTCTCTCCCTTAGAAAGCTTCCATGTCAGATTTAAAGTCTCTTCATTATGTAAAGATGCATTTAAAACCTTAACTTTAGTCGCTGTATCAGCTGCCTTTGACAAGGAATCTGCTCCATAATAGCCAAAGCAAAGACCTGTAGAATTGTCACTTCCGCTTCCCTTTCTGTTTTCTTTGGAACGGTTTACAATATTTGCCATCGTGCTTGTACAGCCCGTGTAGGAAAGTGCTTCCACGCGATCACTATACAAAACAGAGTAGACAAGTCCGTCTCGTGCATCAAACTCCACACTCACACAGCCATTTGCCAGCAATGTTTTGTCATAAAGGTAAGCATCAAAAATATCATACAAAAGCGTATGTGAAGCATCAGCACTGCCATTTTTGTAGGCTTTATAATCAGCTGGCGTTCCTGTCACATAGTACAAGTTTGAAGTGGTCTGTCCATCATCGTTTTTCCAGATCGTTGATACATTTACCACTTGTCCGTTTTCATCAGTAATTGGAACCAAAAGCTTGTTTTGTCTTACAATTGCCTGTGCAGAGGTTTGTGCTTCCTTATCAAACGCCTCAAGATGCTTATCAGTGCTATACTGTGTCATGCCTGACTGCGCCGCTAAAAACAGCGTACGGGCATAGTGTTCCTGACGCTGCCATACCGACCACTTCTGGTAATAAAAAATGCCTGCTGCCGATGCGCCAAGCAATATGCCAACAAGCACCATCGTCACCATAAGCTCTACCAGTGTAAAGCCTCCCTTGCTTTCTTTGATTCGCTGTAAGATATTTCTGATCAAAATCAAACCTCCCAAGCTGTCTTATCGTTTAAATTTGCTGCTTAAAATATACACTGCTCCAGCTCTCTTTTATCCTGTGCGTATTTGAGCGCTGTTTTTTTCTCAATCAGCCCACGTGAAACAAGCTTTGCCAGATCATAGTCAAGCGTATGCATACCTGCTGCTGCGCCTGACTGCATTACACTTCCAAGCTGATGCGTTTTTCCTTCACGTATCTGACTTAGCACTGCATCTGTTCCTGTCAGAACTTCTGTTGCCGCTATTCGGCCGCCGTCTATAAGCGGAACTAGGCACTGCGTCACAACACCCTTTAATACGCCTGCCAGCTGAATACGAATCTGATTTTGTGCCTGTACCGGACACACATCTATAATACGGTCTACGGTCTTAGCTGCCCCTGTCGTATGAAGTGTTGACAGCACAAGATGACCAGTCTCTGCCGCCGTAACAGCTGCTGAAATCGTCTCGTAATCACGCATCTCTCCGACAAGAATAACATCTGGATCCTCTCGAAGTGCAGAGCGAAGTGCTCCCGCAAAAGAACAAACATCCTTTCCCACCTCTCTTTGATGAATCACAGCTTGATCCTGTTCGTACACATATTCAATCGGATCTTCAATCGTTAAAATATGATCTGCATGTGTATGATTGATATAATCAACCATTGCCGCAAGCGTTGTTGACTTTCCTGAACCAGTAGGTCCTGTCACTAAAATTAATCCTCTAGGCTCATTTGCGAGATTTTGAAGCACTTGCGGCAGATGAAGCTGAGATAGTGTAGGCACTTTTGCGTTAAGCAGACGAATTGCTGCCGCGAGGCGTCCTTGCTGACAAAATACATTGACTCTCTGACGGTTTCCATCTGATGTTTCAAGTGCAAAATCTGCATCCTCTCCACGCCAGATGCTTTCCTGGCTTTCTTTTGTAAGAAGAGACAAAATAAGCTTTCGCGTCATCTCATCTGACAGCTCTAAGTCACTCTTTATGAGCTTTCCATCAATGCGAAGATACACTGCCTGTCCTTCGCTTATATGAATATCAGAGGCACGCTGGCTTCTGGCCTCACGTATCATTTTTTCTATCATATACAGCTCCTTTAAATATAGTATGCCACCTTCTTAAGCTCCTCGACAGTAGTTGTACCATCCGCTACAAGCTTAAGAGCCTCATCAGTTAGCGACTCCATGCCAAGATAATGCGTCGCATAGCTTCTAAGCTCCTCCATAGGAGTTCTCTGTGTAATCATTCTTCGCATCTGATTGTCCACGCAGAGAATCTCATGGATTGCACGTCTTCCGACATATCCAGTATGGCTGCAGCTGTTACATCCCTGTGCGCGGCGCACGCGCGTAATCTTTGGCCCTATAAAAGCTTTTTCCTGCTCTGTCGGCTCATCCCAGTAACCACACTCAGGACAGACAACACGTACAAGACGCTGTGCCACTAGACCGACTAGTGAGTTTGCAACCATATATGGCTCAACTCCCATATCAATCAGACGAATAATGGACGACACTGCATCATTTGTATGAAGTGTTGAAAATACAAGATGACCCGTAATTGCAGCACGTACTGAAATGGCTGCCGTCTCCTCGTCTCTTGTCTCTCCAACCATAATAATATCCGGGTCTTGACGAAGAAGAGAACGCAGTCCGCGCTCAAATGTCAGCCCCGCAACAGTATTTACCTGGCACTGATTGACACGCGGAATATTCCACTCTACCGGATCCTCAATTGTTGCGATATTCACCTTGCGGTTACTAAGCTTTTGAAGTGCCATATAAAGTGTTGTTGTTTTTCCAGAACCTGTCGGACCTGTAATGTAAATCATGCCATTTGGTGCCTCAAGCATTTTGCTAAACTGTTCAAAATGTGCCTGATTCATGCCAAACGTCTCGGCATCTGCCACCATATTTCCAGAAGCTAAAAGACGAAGTACGGCCTTTTCTCCAAATACAGTCGGAATCACTGATGTACGAATATTTACATCACGGTTTGCGATTCTTGTCCGAAAATGACCGTCCTGCGGAAGTCTTTTCTCTGCAATATCCATCTGTCCTAAAATCTTTACGCGGGCAATCAGATTTTTATGAAGACTCTTTTGCAGCACGACATAATCAAGAAGCTGACCATCCACACGTATTCTGACAGATGTTTTCTCCTCAAACGGCTCAATATGAATATCAGACGCATTCATGCTAAATGCGCGTGCAAGCAAGTTGTCAAGAAGCTTAATAACCGGTGCATCAGAATCTCCCTCATCAGCATCAACCTCAAGTGCCTGCTCACGTTCTCTTGCCATCTCATTTGCTGAGCTGGCGGCCTTTTTTGCCTCGATTTCTGAATAATAGTATTCAATTGCCTGATTTAAAGGCAAAAGCTCTGTCAGCCAAATTTCAAGGTTCATGCCGGTAGTCTGGCGAATATCCTCAATTCCATAATAATCAAGAGGATCATTCAATACAATTGTAAGATTATTATCCTGGTACTGCACAGCAAGCATATGATATTTCTTTGCAAGCTGGACTGGTATCATTGCTACCGCCTCTGTCTGTACCATAATTCTATCAATCTTTACATAGCGCTGTCCAAGACGCGCTGAAAGTGCTTCTAACTGCTGGTGCTCTGTGATAAAGCCAAGCTTAATCAATGCCTCACCAAGACGAATGCCTTTATTATTTTTCTGATACTCTAGTGCCTCATCAAGCTCGTCCTGATTGATGTAGCCGGCCTGAAGTAACACATCACCAATTCGTATATTTTTTTCATTTGCCATCGCTGCTGCCTCGTGTCATATAAATCATCATGCTGACCTCCAGACGCTTTCCTGCCTGAAGAACATCCTGTCCATTATTTGTTGTCTTAACTGCTGCATCACTTATTGAAAAAGATACTATTCTGACCCCTTCCTTTTCTGAAAGCTGATCTAAAACAGCAAGTGCCTGATTTTTTGTGCCTATCGCCGTATAATCTGCCTGAGCACTGTAGACATACTCTGTCTTTGTATCTATCTCATCCTTCTTTGAGTCTGCAGATGCATTAATACCTGTCTGTGTCTGTTTAGCCTGTTCATTTTTCTTCAAAAGCGCCATACGTTCACTTAAGCTGTAAGGTGTAATCTCATCAAGCTGTCCGGCGCGAAGCGTCGAATCCTGCATAATCATCCCCTCACTCACAAACACATCTGTCAGATAACGATTAAGTTCTTCATTAGTCTGATATGGAAAGAAATGACTTTCTAATTCTGCCAGCTGCTTTTTTTGCTCCTCATCACGTTTTTCATCCACCGGAAGAGCCGCTATATGTACCTGCATCTGAAGCTGCTGCATTTCTAACGCCTCCTGCTGCACTTCCAGCTTATCAAGGCAATCCATCTGCGGCTTCACACCAAACCAGTAAAAGCAAAAAACTGCTGCACAGACTGCCAGACCTGCTAATAAATTTTTATCTCGTTTTGTCACTGTAAAATCAATTTTCATCTGCGGCCTGCCTTCCTGCATGTTCACTTAAAATACAGACAACCTTCACGGTATAACCATCCTGTGCCTGATTCTGCGTATATCCTGTAAAATAGACGCCCTGGAAAATATCAAGTGTCTTCCATATCTCAATAACTTCTGAAACATCGGTAACTTCTGGTGCTACTGCGTCAAACTGCAGCTCTCCTGTTGCACAATTGTATCCTGTTATTGTAATTAATACTTTATCCGGACAGCAATCCTCAAGCGTTTTGAACACATCACTTGTCACAAGAGGATAAGAATATATATTGGCTTTTGCATTTTCCATATCAGAAATCATGTTGTCCTGCTTTTCCACCTGATCTCCAAGCTTTTGTGCACTCTTATCAGCTGCCTGATTCGTTTCATCCTCTAAAAACGCTTCCAGCTTAGCAATTGTTTTTTGATATTCTTTTTCACTATGCTTTAAAACACCAATCACATGTCCGGCTGCCAGAAATGCTGCTATCACAAGTGCCGCTGTTATTCTTTGCTTCTTTCTTCTTTTTAACTGCTCTGGACCATTTAACAGCCGATAGTAAAAATCAATCCTTCGATCCGGAATCGCTTTTATCTTTCTTATCTTTTCTGTCTGATGCTTCTCCATTTTCTCCACCTTTCGCAGCTTTTACAAAAGCAGATTTCCGATTCCATAAATGTAAGATGCCGGCTCTGCATTAATTTCTCCGTGATCACTTACTGCTGTTTTTACAAACGAAATTCCTTGAATCATACCTGGTGCCTTCGCCCTGATGCCATACTCCTGCATATATGTATCAAGCTCTTTTACCACGTCATCACTGCCTCCTGCTATACCAGCCAGATATATACTGTCTAGTGTATAGCTGCTGTGACGCTGTCTGTAAAACTGACGTATTCCGTCTGCAATCTGTCCCAATTCCTCGATCCATTCAGCACTTCCCTGATCATTTAACATACGGTTTCTGCGGCTGTAAATATAATTTCCATTTTCAAATAATACACTGATCGTAGTGCTTCCCTGTACCAGCATAAACACGCATGTCTCATAGGCAAACATTCCTGTTGCCGTCACTGCTCTTAAAAGACATCCAAGACCAATGCTGATTCGTTTTACCTTCAGCTTAAGATCAGAAAACAAGGATAAATAGCTTTCAATTACACTTTTTTCCAATGCTGCGCAAAAAATATGATTCATCTCATATGGACTATTCTTTGGGAACGGGAAATAATCAGTTACAAGATCAGTCTTCTCTCCGTCTGCAAACTCCTTATTAATGCAGGAAATCAGCTCCTTATCCTTCATATAAGGAACTTCAAGCATTTTTGTCATAATCTTTCCTGAATCAATTACAAGGCAAATTCCTTTTCTTGGAAGTGAATAACGATTCCAAATCTGTTCAAGTCTCTCCTGTAATCGCTGTTCTCCTGTAATGATACCATTCATAATCGTCCCCTCTGGGACTGCCAGACTATATACTTTTTTAATCTTTGCCTTTGATTTTGACCCTGTTCCGGCCACGATTTCTATTCGTTCATTTGAAATATATACTGAAAGCTCCATCCTCTTTTCTCCTTACATCGTTCCACTTGCCTCAATCTCTGCATACATATTTAACAACGGAAGCATCACAGCAATCATAATCATTCCGACAATTACTGCCATCACAATAATCATTGCCGGTTCCAAAAAGCTAATCAGACGTGATATTGCCTGCTCAGATTCATACTCAAAATTGTCAGCCGCTGAGATAAGCATGGTATCAAGACTTCCTGTCTCCTCACCAATCGCTACATTTCCTGCCAGCTTTTTATGAAAGCCATCAATATGTGCCAGAGCATCTGACAAGGACTCTCCACGCCTCACCATAGCAATTGTTTCATCAAATTG
>OGOP01001650.1_pt1 | contig 15080 bp, 8 predicted proteins | sample 1552591 | NCBI WGS metagenome assembly OGOP01 (sample SAMEA2580120, study PRJEB22360) | human gut metagenome | biome: human gut; feature: human-associated habitat; material: faeces | place: Denmark | collected 2008/2010 | reverse complement strand
CTACGGCGCCCTCATCCGGGCAAAATCTCCCACAAATTGTGACGCACATCTTGCAAAAAGCCTTTTTCAGATATGCTCTGGAGCTTCATTTATGTGAAGACATGACAACTACTGCACCATATTTAGCGGATAAAATTTGTCTTGATCTTATCTTCCGCCTGAGGAACTGCAATACCTGCCGCTTTCCCTGCTTCCAGGGATTTCAGAAGCCATGCCATATTGTTTCCAAGTGAGCGCATGATCTGAAGTCCTTCTTCATCCTGCGCAACTTCTGCAGGAGTATTTCCGTGAACCATGTTCCAGTAGTTAGCAGATACAACAGGCATTTCATGATAGCTGAAATATTTCTGAAGAACGTCTAAAGTAGCTGTGGTGCCGGCTCTTCTTGCAGAAGCAACTGCTGCAGCTGGTTTGTGGAGCATGTCTTTGCCTGCCATGGAGCAAAGCTTATCCATAAATTCAATGATCTGTCCGGATGGGGAAGCCCAGTATACCGGAGAACCAACTATAAGCGCATCTGCTTCTTTTAATTTCGCCGCGGCGGCTTTTACATTATCTGTATCCGGATTTCCAGCTTGGAAAATCTCAGTATCAATTCCATTATGATTCAGTGTTTTTGCCACTTCACTAAGTGCGGTGAACGTACAGCCTTCCTTGCGCGGGCTGCCATTTAAGAGTAAAACCTTCATGTTTTTCATCCTTTCTGAAGTAAGTTATATCAGACTGCGATAGCCGCAATCTGCATGCATCATCTCTCTAAAGCGGTAATGTATCTTCTTATTATACGATAGAAATAGTTGGATTTCAAGAGAATGGTTTTATTTTAAAAACACAATATGTTCACAATTTAAGATTATAATAAAAAATATTTGAACTATTCAGCAAATATTATTCCGCAAGGTATTTTATGTGAATCTGACTCACATAAAAATCGAAATCTTCGGCGCCCCACTTTGCGGTATATTTTGCCTGAATTGGTGAATGGTTATAAACATTTATTATGCGACAGAAAGGAAGTAGTAAGTGCTTCAGATCAAAGACATACACAAAGAATACAGAACAGGAAATTTGGTACAGCGTGCCCTGGACGGAGTGAGCCTTAGTCTTCGGGACAATGAATTTGTGGCAATTCTTGGTCCCAGCGGTTCGGGAAAAACCACTCTTCTGAATATTATTGGTGGTCTTGACCGGTACGATAGTGGCGATCTGATCATCAATGGGATTTCTACGAAAAAATATAAAGACAGGGACTGGGACTCTTATCGAAATCATACCATAGGATTTGTGTTTCAGAGTTATAATCTGATCCCACACCAGACAGTTCTTGCAAACGTGGAGCTTGCCCTTACCATTTCCGGTGTATCAAAAAGTGAGCGGAGACGCCGTGCAAAAGAAGCTCTGGAAAAAGTAGGCCTTGGTGCCCAGATCCACAAAAAGCCAAGTCAGATGTCAGGCGGTCAGATGCAGCGAGTGGCAATTGCCAGAGCACTTGTAAATGACCCGGAAATTCTTTTGGCGGATGAGCCAACAGGAGCCCTGGATTCAGATACCAGTGTACAGGTTATGGATCTTTTGCAAGGGGTCGCAAAGGAACGATTGGTAGTAATGGTCACCCATAATCCGGAGCTTGCTCAGCTTTATGCCACCAGAATCGTGACGGTAAAAGATGGGCGGATCCTTTCTGATACAGATCCGTTTGTGATAGACAGCGAGAGCATGGCACCTCCTGTTCACAAGAATATGGGAAAATCCTCCATGTCCTTTTTTACTGCACTTTCCCTTAGCTTTCAGAATCTGAAGACTAAGAAAGCCCGGACCTTACTTACTTCTTTTGCAGGCTCCATCGGTATTATCGGAATTGCGCTGATCCTTTCCATATCAAATGGTGTAGACAAATACATTACAAATATGGAAGAAGAAACACTTTCAGAATATCCGTTGCAGATACAAAGCACAGGAGTGGATCTTACCTCTATGATGATGGGAGCAGCCACAGCGCAGAGTGGGAAAAAGGATGGGGAAGTAGGAGTTGCCCAGATGGTGACTAACATGTTCTCCAAAATGAATTCCAATGATCTGGAGTCTCTGAAGGTTTACCTGGACAGTAATGAAAGCAGCATTTCCCAGTATGCAAATTCGGTGGAGTATACGTATTCTGTTTCTCCCCAGATTTTTCTGGAAAATGGAAAAAATATCCGACAGGTAAATCCGGACAAATCTTTTTCGGCTATGGGTTTGGGCTCTGGTTCCTCCAACAGCATTATGTCTTCTACCATGAGCACTGATGTTTTTCATGAAATGCCGGAAGATGCTGATCTTTATAAGGATCAATATGACGTGAAAGCGGGAAGATGGCCTGAAAATTATAAAGAATGTGTACTGGTGCTTACTTCACAGGGCGATATCAGTGATTTTCTCCAGTACACTCTTGGGCTTCGGGACGGTAAGGAACTGGATGATATGGTTCAGAAATTTATGGCAGAAGAGGCAGTGGAAACGCCAGAAAACGAGGAATCATACACCTATGATGAAATCCTGGGGAAGAAATTTAAGCTGGTAAACAGTACCGATTATTATGAGTATGATGAAGAATATAAGGTCTGGAAGGATAAATCAGACAACAGCTCTTATATGAAAAAACTGGTGAAAAACGGAGAAGATCTGACAATTGTGGGAATTGTCCAGCCTGTGGAAGGTGCCACTGCTTCCATGCTCACTGCAGGAATCTGTTATACCCCGGAGCTTACCAAACATGTGATCGAGAAGGCTGCTTCCAGTGAAATTGTGAAGCAGCAGCTGGCGGATGAAAAGATAAATGTTTTTACCGGAGAGGAATTTGGAAAAGAAGACAATGAGAACAGTAAGTTTGACATGGAATCCCTTTTTTCCATTAACGCGGATGCCCTGCAGGAGGCCTTTCAGGTAGATCTCAGTGGATTTAATATGGACCTGTCCAGTCTTTCGGGGCTGTCCTCCGGATTGAATGTGGAAATGCCGGATATGCCTGACATGTCAGCTCTGGCTGGAAATATAAATCTGGATGAGAGCAGTATGCCGGATCTTTCCAAGCTTATCAAGCTGGATGACCTTGATCTGGATCTTTCCCATATGATTGATCCGGAAGAAATTCTGAAAAATCTTCCGGCAGACCAGGTTCCGGATATGAGTCAGGCGCTGAAGTCAGTGAAGTTTGATTTTACAGAAGAGAAGGTAACTGCTTTGCTGAAAGAGGTTCTTACTGGTTATCAGGAAAGCATTAAAGATAAACCGGAAGCAGATATGGATAAAATGCAGGCAGCATTGAAGCAGTATCTGACATCAAAAGAGATGAACGAACGTCTGTGCAAGGATCTGCAGGAGCTGGTGAAAAATAACGTGAACGTGGATATGTCTTCGGAAAAACTGATCGCAGTGGCTGTGGGGCTGATGAACCAGTATCAGGAGTATGCCAAGGCAAATGGTATCACCCAGACAGATGTGGCCAGCATTCTTGCCTTTTTAAGTCAGGGGGAAATCCAGCAGCAGATCAAAGAGGAAGCAGAGAATCTGGTTAAAAACAGCGTGACAGTGAATATTACCACAAAGCAGATACAGGATCTTCTTTTACAGGACGTTGTAGCTGCTTATCCGGAGTATGCCAGAAATAATTCCCTTCCGGATCCGGCTAATCTGGGAACCTATTTTCTGGAATATATGCAGACAGAGGATGGGCAGAATCGTCTCATGAATGGACTTATGACTCTTGTGGATACCAGCGAGGTGCAGACACAGTTTTCCCAGGCAATGGAAACTTACATGAAATCCATGATGACTTCTTTCACAGATGCGATCGCAAAGGGGATTGAGTCAAAATTCACAGAGATAATGGAACAGGTGGAAAAACAGCTTACAAAGGGAATTCAGACTGCTATGGAGCAGATGATGGGAAATATCAGTTCCGGTATGCAGGAGGCAATGCAGTCTGTGATGGCCAGCGTGTCATCCAGTATTACTTCTGCAATGAGCCAGGCTATGAGCGGACTTGGCGGATTGGGAAGCAGCATGGGAAATATGGAAGATGCGCTTTCCATAGATCCGGAGGCCTTTGCAAAAGCAATTCAGATGAACATGAATGAGGATGACCTCTCAGAGCTCATGATGTCCCTGCTGTCATCTGAAAATTCTTCTTATGACGGAAATCTGAAAAAGCTTGGATATGCAGATCTAAATGTTCCTGGCGGAATTAATATCTATCCAAAGGATTTTGAAAGTAAATCAGAAATTGTAGGTATTCTGGATCAGTATAACGCGGATATGGAAGCGGCAGGAGAGGATGAGAAGGTGATCACTTATACGGATCTTGTGGGAACGCTGATGTCGTCAGTTACGGATATTGTAAATATTATCAGTTATGTTCTGGTGGCTTTTGTAGCGATTTCCCTTGTGGTTTCTTCCATTATGATCGGTGTTATCACGTATATCAGTGTTCTGGAGAGGAAAAAAGAAATTGGTATTCTAAGAGCGATTGGTGCTTCCAGGCACAACGTGTCACAGGTGTTCAATGCGGAGACGTTTATTATCGGATTTTGCGCAGGTGCTATGGGGATTGGAATTACATTGCTTCTTCTCATTCCTGCGAACAGCATTATCCGGTCACTGGCTGACGGAGTGAATGTGAAGGCGGCTCTTCCTCCTGTGGCAGCAGTAGTTCTGATTGGACTGAGCGTGGTTCTGACTCTTCTTGGCGGACTGATCCCATCAAGAAAAGCTGCTAAAAGTGATCCGGTGACAGCGCTTCGAACTGATTAAAATAACAGAATTTGATGACTGATTTTGACCATCATTATAAAATACAGAAAAATGCAGGGTTCAGGTTGGGGCACAGCCTGATATCTGCATTTTTTTGTGATTTATGGATATTACTATTCGTACAGCCAATAGTAAATAACCGCTATATTGACCTGTCTGATCTGTCATATACTGCGCCAATGTGGCAGATACTTAATTTTCACTGTACTGGAGCGCGTCTGAAAAATCATTCCCGCAATCTGTACGCCCCACTTTGCGGTATGTTTCGCCCGAATTCGGTTGCCGTAGCCTGCTACGACGCCCTCATCCGGACAAAATCTCCCACAAATTGTGACGTACATCTTGCAGAAAGCTTTTTTGAACATGCTCTGGCACATCGTTGCATATAAAAAATCAAAAACAGTCAAAATAATTCATATTTGTGCAATTGTAATAAAACATAAGTGAAAATCTTTTGAAAAAGATTGATTGACTTTGACTGTATATGAAAGTATAATAAGCACAACAAATCAAAAACAAGCAAAAATAAGCAGGAGGCAGAAATGATTTACACTGTGACTTTTAATCCGTCACTGGATTACATCGTGTCGGTAGAGAACTTCCAGCTTGGTCTTACCAATCGAACCAGTTCGGAGATGCTTTTGCCGGGAGGCAAGGGAATTAATGTTTCTACAGTTCTTATGAATCTGGGAATTGAGAGTACAGCCCTTGGATTTACAGCCGGATTTACCGGAGATGAGATTATCAGACGTCTTGAGGAGATGGGTGTGAGGAATGGTTTCATCCAGGTAGGGGAAGGCTTTTCCAGAATCAATCTGAAACTGAAAAGTATAGACGGTACAGAAATCAATGGACAGGGACCGAAGATCGGAACTGATAAGGTGGATCTGCTGATGAAGCAGTTAGGAGAGCTTGGACAAGGCGATGTACTTTTCCTTTCCGGAAGTATTCCATCATCCATGCCGGATGATGCCTACCAGAAGATCATGGCTATGCTGGACGGCAGAGGCGTAAGAATCGCAGTAGACGCGACGAGAGATCTTTTGATGAAGGTTCTTCCCTATCATCCATTTCTCATTAAGCCAAATAACCATGAACTTGGTGAGATCTTCGGCGTAGAACTGAAAGACCGCCAGTCCGTGATCCCATATGGTAAGAAACTCCAGGAGATGGGAGCTGTGAATGTACTGATTTCCATGGCAGGAGAGGGCGCGGTCCTTATTGCTGAGAATGGAGACGTTTATGAGGAGCCTGCACCGAAAGGCAAGCTGATCAATGGTGTTGGAGCCGGAGACTCCATGGTTGCCGGATTTATGGCAGGATATATGGAGAAGCAGGATTATGAATATGCGTTCCACATGGGAATCGCAGCTGGAAGTGCCAGTGCGTTTTCTGAGAATCTTGCTACCAGAGAAGAGATTGAAGCTGTATATCAGCAGATCACAGGAAAGGATCAGGAGGAAAGGAAGAAATGAGGATCACAGATTTACTGGACGTAAGAAGTATTTCGTTAAATGCTGCCCCAGCAGATAAGTCTCAGACTCTGGATGCAGCGGTTTCCCTTATGACCAGAAGTGGCAAGATTAATGATGAGGAAGCGTACCGTAAGCAGGTCTATGCCAGAGAGGAAGAAAGTACCACAGGAATCGGGGAGGGAATCGCCATTCCTCATGGTAAATGTGATGCAGTAGAGAAACCAGGACTTGCCGCTATGGTGATCCCGGGAGGCGTTGACTTTGACTCTCTTGACGGAGAGCAGGTTACCTTGCTGTTTCTTATTGCTGCGCCGAATACAGAGGATAATGTTCATCTGGACGTGCTCAGTAAGCTTTCCATGATGCTGATGGATGAGGAATTTACCAAGAGCCTTCGTGCAGCGAAGACACCAGAGGAATTTCTTGCGATCATTGATCAGGCAGACGAGGAGAAGAAGAGCGTAGATGAGCTTCTGGCCGATATGGGAGAGGCTGAAGCGGATCAGTTTAAGATTCTGGCTGTTACTTCCTGCCCTACAGGAATTGCCCACACTTACATGGCAGCAGAAGGAATTGAGAAGGCTGCCAAGGCGAAGAACTGCTTTGTGAAGATTGAGACAAGAGGTTCTGGCGGAGCCAAGAATGTGCTTACAGAGCAGGAGATTCAGGATGCAGACTGCATTATCGTTGCAGCCGATGCTCAGGTTCCCATGGATCGTTTCGATGGCAAGAAGGTGATTCAGCGTCAGGTTTCTGACGGAATTAATAAAGCTGATGAGCTTGTAGAGCTTGCCATGTCTGGAAACGTACCGGTTTATCACAGTGGAAATGCATCAGCCTCATCACAGAGTCAGAATAAGACCGGCGGCGGTGTGGGACACAAGATTTACACCCAGCTGATGAATGGTGTTTCCCATATGCTTCCGTTTGTAGTTGGCGGTGGTATTCTGATCGCCATTGCCTTTTTGATCGATGGTCTTATGGTAGATATGAATGCCCTGGATGTAGCCGAGCGCTCTAATTTTGGGTCTATTACTCCGGCGGCAGCTATGTTCAAACAAATCGGTGATGTGGCATTTGGTTTTATGCTTCCGGTTCTGGCGGGATTTATTGCCATGGCAATCGGTGACAGACCGGCACTTGCACTTGGCTTTGTGGGTGGAATGATGGCACACAGCGGAACTTCAGGTTTCCTTGGTGCTCTGGTAGCTGGTTTTGCAGCAGGATATATTATTCTGGGACTTCGTAAGGTATGTGAGAAGCTTCCGGAAGCCCTTGAGAAGATTGCGCCGGTTCTGATTTATCCGGTTGTTGGTATTCTGATCATGGGACTTCTGATGCTGTTTGTTGTAGAGCCCATCATGGGGGGTATCAATACAGCACTGAATAACGGACTTACCTCCATGGGAAGCTCCAGTAAGATCATTCTTGGACTGATCCTTGGCGGAATGATGGCAATCGATATGGGTGGCCCGTTCAACAAAGCAGCATATGTATTCGGTACAGCGGCAATCGCAGCAGGAAACTATGACATCATGGCAGCGGTTATGATCGGAGGAATGACGCCTCCATGTGCGATCGCCCTTGCAACATTATTATTTAAGAACAAATTTACAAAATCCGAAAGAGAAGCAGGACCGACCAACTTTATTATGGGACTTGCATTTATCACAGAAGGAGCGATCCCATATGCGGCAGCTGATCCGCTTCATGTACTTCCATCCTGCATTGTAGGTTCTGCAGTAGCCGGAGCACTGTCTATGGCATTTGGATGTACACTGATGGCACCACACGGTGGAATCTTCGTGTTCCCTGTAGTGGGAAATGCGCTGATGTATCTGGTGGCACTGGTAGTAGGAACTGTAATCTCAGCAGTATTACTTGGAGTGCTGAAAAAGAAAGTCGCTTAGGAAATAAATGTTAAAATACAGGTTTGCCAGTAGAAATATTGACAGACCTGTAAAAAATGAATAGAATGAAAATCACAAAATGTAATATTTATGGAGGTATGAAAATGAAAGAATTTAAGTATGTAGTTACAGACAACGAAGGAATCCACGCACGTCCGGCAGGAGAGCTTGTAAAACTGGTAAAAGGTTTTGAGTCCAAAATCTCAATCGAAAAAGAAGGCAAGAAAGTAGACTGCAGAAAACTTCTTGCACTGATGGGACTTGGCGTTAAGAAAGGTCATGAAGTAACATTCACAATCGAAGGTGCTGATGAAGAAGCAGCATACGAAGCAGTAAGCAAATTCATGCAGGAGAACCTGTAATTCACAGAATTAAATATAAGAAACTGACAGACAGGAGATGATGCATTCATCTCCTGTTTCTGTTATAATGAGATAATGAGAATTGGGGGAGCTGCGAAGCAGCGGAGCAATTCGTAGATATCGGAGAAAATAATCATAAGTAAATAATCAAAGTAAATATACAATGGAGGCAGAAGTACATGCTTACAGAACAGAGATTTGACATTATTCTGAAGCTTCTGGAAGAAAGAAAAAGTATTACCGTAACAGAATTGAGAGAACTTCTGGACGCATCAGAATCCACAGTGCGCAGAGACATCACTGCACTGGACAAAGCAGGAAAACTTACCAAGGTTTTCGGCGGTGCAGTAGCATTAAATCATAAAGTAACTGCCTATGAACCGACAGTAGCGCAGAAATCAGAATTAAATAAAGAAGAAAAGCAAAAGATCGCAAAATATGCAGCCAGTCTGATCACACCGGATGATTTCGTTTATCTGGACGCAGGAACCACCACTGGTCTGATGCTGGAATATCTGGAAGGTGTAAAAGCTGCCTTTGTCACCAATGCAGTATCCCATGCCCAGACTCTGGCAAAGATGGGAATCCGGGTTTACCTGATCGGAGGAGAACTTAAGAGTTCAACAGAGGCAGTCGTAGGCAGTCAGGCGATGCAGATGATCCAGATGTATCATTTTACAAAGGGATTTTTTGGAACCAATGGAATTACCAGAAGGGAAGGCTTTACCACACCGGATACCAGCGAAGCAATTGTAAAGAGTACTGCAATGAAGCAGTGCAAAGATGTATATATCCTGACAGATAAGTCAAAGTTTGGAGAAGTAAGTTCTGTCACATTCGGCGGGTTTACAGATGCTAAAATTCTTACAGAAGAGATTCCGGAGGAGTATCAGGATAGCAAAAATATTCTGAAAGTGGAATAAATAATTGATCAGAATGCCACCGGCAGATAGAGTAGGCAGGAATGATACTTAGATTGGAGAGATATGGGATGAAGTTTGGGCATATTGGGGACCTGCATATTGGAAAAAGGGTGCATGATTTTTCCATGCTGGAGGATCAGAGGTATATTCTGGATCAGATGATGAAAATCTTTGCGGAACAGAAAGTAGATGGAGTTCTGATCGCAGGGGATGTTTATGACAAGACAGTGCCGTCGGCAGAGGCAGTGCAGCTGTTTGATGAATTTATTACAGGATTGGCTAAAGCTGAGATTCCGGTGTACATGATCAGTGGAAATCATGATTCAGCAGAAAGGCTTTCCTTTGGAGCAAAGCTGTTTGAAAGCAGTGATATTTATATTTCGCAGGTTTATGATGGAGAGATGAAAAGGATTGTGTTAAAAGATCAGTATGGACCAATATCTGTATATCTTCTGCCTTTTTTGAAACCTGCGGCAGTACGCCATGCTTTGCAGAGGGATGACATTAATACTTATGAAGAGGGTGTTATGGCTGCTCTGCAGGAGTGCGGGATTGACAGGACACAGAGAAATGTGCTGGTGGCACATCAGTTTGTGACTGGAGCAGACAGAAGTGACTCAGAAGAAACATGGGTTGGCGGTCTTGATAATGTCAGTGCGGAGGTATTTAAGGATTTTGACTATGTGGCACTGGGACACATCCACAGACCTCAGAAAATGGGGAGAGAGACCTTGCGTTACAGCGGGACGCCGCTTAAGTATTCTTTTTCGGAAGCAGATCATAAAAAGTCGGTAACGATTGTGGAGCTTCTGGAGAAGGGAAATGTGAGGGTCAGTACAGTACCCTTGATTCCCAGACGGGATATGCGTAAGCTGAGGGGAACCTATATGGATGTGACAGCGAAGGATCATTATACTGCTGAAAATAAGATGGATTATCTTCAGATTACCCTGACAGATGAGGAAGATGTGCCGGGGGCACTTCAGAAGCTACGTACTGTTTATCCCAATCTGATGCGTCTGGAATATGATAATAAACGAACACGTGAGAACCGGGAAGTTCAGGCAGTGGAGGCTCAGGAACAGAAGTCAGAGCTGGAACTGTTTGAGGAGTTTTATGAACTGTTAAATAATGAACCTATGAAAGAAGAACAGACAGAGTTTGTGGAGAAACTGATCCAGGATCTGAAGGAGGCACGCGTATGAAACCATTGAAGCTGACATTATCTGCATTTGGTCCATATGCGGATGAGACTGTGATCGATTTTACACAGCTTGGAGGACAGGGACTTTTTCTGGTGACCGGAGATACGGGAGCAGGAAAAACGACGATCTTTGATGGGATTACATTTGCGTTGTACGGGGAGACAAGCGGAGGAGTCCGGGAGGCATCCATGCTCAGAAGCAAGTATGCAAAACCGGAAACACCTACCTATGCGGAATATATTTTTGAATATAAAGATGCAGTGTATACAGTGAAGCGAAGCCCGGATTATGAGCGCCCAAAGACCAGAGGTACCGGAATGACCACCCAGAAAGGGGAAGCATTGCTTACTTTTTCTGATGGAAGAGCTCCTGTGACAAAGCTGAAGGAAGTGAATCAGACAGTTACTGATCTGATCGGGTTAGATATGAAGCAGTTTACGCAGATTGCTATGATCGCACAGGGAGATTTCAGGAAATTGCTGCTGGCTGACACAGAGGAACGCAGCAACATTTTCAGAAAGCTTTTCCATACGGATATTTATAAGGTGATTCAGGAAAAATTAAAATTCGAGGCCGGTGGTCTGGACAAGGCGTATAAAGAGCTGTTGAGAAGTATCCGCCAGTATACGGAACAGGTCAGATATTCTACAGAAGACCAGTTGGGACAACAGTGGATATTGATGGAGAAGAATGGCTTTGAGGGAAATCTGGAAGAAGGTCTGGAAATCCTGGAGCAGTTTCTGAAGGTAGATAAAGAGACGCTGAAAAATTTGAATAAGCAGATCAAAGAGAACGATAAAGAACTGGAAAAAGTAAATCAGCTTTTGGGAAAGGCTCATAAAGAAGCAGATGCAAAGGCAAGGAAGGAACAGCTTCTGCAAGAGAAAGAGGTATTGCTTCCGCAGTTGGAACAGGCACAAAAAGCTGCAGAAAATGGGGCAAAGGAACCTGAGGAGATCCAACGCCTGATGCTTTCCATACAGAAAGAAAAAGAGAATCTGGAGCGTTATACAAATCTGGAAAATCTGCTCAGAGAAACAAAGAAGGCTTCCCTGCAGATAGAAAAGCTGGGAACGGACGGTACAGAGCTGCAGAATCGTCAGAAAGAAATGAAAGCTGTGCTTGAAGAAAAACAAAAAGAATATCAGACAACAGACGGTGCAGAAAAAGAAAAAGCAGAAACAGATTTCCGGAAAGAGAAAATAGATACTCTTTATGCAGGAATTTATAAGAACTGCGGAAATCTGGAGTTTCTTCAGACAAAAATCAGTGAACTGAAAATACAGTCCGGGCAGGAAGAACAATTTGCGAAACAGATAAAAAAGGATTTGACTGATCTGGAAGAGAAAATTGTTTCCTGTGGGAATCTGGAAATCAAAGAGAACAGTCTGGTCATACGTTTGCAGCAGATAGAGAAAATAGAAGATCAGCAGAAACGGTATCAGGATCTGGAAAAGGAAGCAGAGAGAAAAAAGAAGGGTTATCTGACCGCTTCTCAGAAACGGACAGAAATAAAAGAAATTTTAAACAAAATGGAGCAGGCCTATCTGGATGCGCAGGCGGGTGTTCTGGCAGCAGATCTTCAGGATGGGATGCCATGTCCGGTATGTGGTTCTGTTCATCATCCAAAGCTTACGCAGATTCCGAAGGAAGTTCCCACAGAAGAACAGCTGAAAAAACAGAAAAAGTTAACAGAAGCTGCGGAAAAAGCGGCATCTGACGCAAGTGTGCAGGCTGGATCAGCCGCAGGGTTGGTACAGCGCTCAAAGGAAGAACTGGCAGAAGAAGTCAGAAACTATGCAGCGCAGTTTCTGCCAGAAGAGGAGACACAAGAGATACTTCGAAAGGAACTTCCTGATCATGAATTATGTTTATTTGTAAAAAATCAGGAAAGCAGTGTACAGACAGGATTAGAAGAAATTCAAAAACAGAAAAAAGCTTATCAGGATCTGTTGAAGAAAAAGGAAGAGTTTACCAGACAGTCGGAGCATCATGCAAAAGAATTTCAGAAATTACAGATCAGTCTTGAAAAGAGGAAGAGCCAGCTGGAAAGTATTCAGGAACAGCTGCAGAATCAATTGGACGAACCTGTACTGACATGGATCCATGAAGAAGATATAAGACAGAGAATGAAAACTGATCCGGAACTGTCACAGGATCACAGCGGTGAAATAGTGTATCAAAAGGAAATCTGTAATGTATCACAGGCTTTGCTGCAGGGAAAGAGAGCAGTAGAATGGCTGAAACAGCAGCAGGATATTCTGGGGCAGAAACAAAAGGATCTGACAGCACTTCTGGAACAGAGAAAACTTCTGGAGATGCAGATTGGTAAGACTCAGACAGAACTCACAACGATCACAGACCAGATTAATCAGAATCAGCAGCAGACAGCAGCAGAGAAATCCAGATATGAGCAGTTGCAGAAGCAGAGAGAGAATATGGAAAAAGAGCTGGGTGAGAGGACAAAGGAAGAAATCCTGTCTCAGATCCAGCTTAAGACTGAGGAACAAAAGAAGCTTGAAATACATTATAAAACAGTAACAGAAGCGAGAGAAGTATTAGAAAAGAGAATGACAGAACTGGATTCGGTAATTGCATCTCTGACAGAACAGTTAAAAGAATCCATAAGTATTTCAGCTGAGGAACTGAATGCTCAGAAAGAAAACTTTGCACAGCAAAAGAAATCACTTTCAGAAAATCGTGATGAAATCCATGCCCGCCTGGAAATCAACAGTGACATGTATGAAAAAATCCGCAGACAGCAGACAGAACTTCTGAAAACGGAAACCCGCTGGAAGTGGATGAAATCTCTCTCAGACACTGCCAATGGTACGATTACAGGTAAAGCAAGGATCATGTTGGAAACTTATATCCAGATGCAGTACTTCGACCGCATTCTTGCGCGTGCCAATATCCGTCTGATGACCATGAGCAGCGGTCAGTACGAGTTAGTTCGCAGAAAAGAAAACAAGAGCAGGGTAGGGAAAACCGGTCTGGAACTGGATGTAGTAGATCATTACAATGGAACTGTCCGAAGTGTTAAGACCTTATCAGGCGGAGAAACATTTCAGGCATCCCTGTCTCTGGCACTGGGACTTTCTGATGAAATTCAGTCAAGCTCCGGCGGAATCCAGCTTGATACCATGTTTGTGGATGAAGGTTTCGGATCTTTGGATGAAGATGCCCTTGATCAGGCAATCCGCGCATTGAAGGATCTCAGTCAGGGAAGCAGACTGGTTGGAATCGTTTCCCATGTAGCAGAACTGAAAGAACGTATTGATAAGAAGATCATAGTAACCAAGAAACGGACAGAAGATGGAGTTGGAAGTACGATCTGTATAGAAGGATGAGATTTTATGGTCAAGCGGATAAAATCATTCGCTTTGCTATGCGGCGCTACATCGAATAACTGTTTCACAGTGTATCAGAAGGAGTTGTCACTCCTCCTGATACAAGCAAGTCCCTACCCATTGCTTATTGTTTTTTGCAACCGACCCCGGGGACTTACTTGATTCGGTTAAAAAAAGGCAGTTACCAAAAAAAAGTTATACAAAATTAACTTGACAGAATACCAGAGATAGTATATATTAAGTTATGAAGTTAGACATAAATAACTCGAACTGCTGAACGATCTGTTGAAGGTCTTTTTACAGCAGTAATTCAAGCTTTGCAGCAAACAAAAGCAATAAAATGTTTCGTAAAGCTTTATTTTTTGATAGATAGTTAGCATAGCCTAACCAATATTCTGCCATTGAGAAAGGAATCATAACATGCTGGAGAAATCTGTGATCGAACATTGTTCACCTACATTAGCATCTATTAAAACCGGAAATCTTTTTACATACAAATATGAATCTGAGGAAGAATTATGGGAAAGCGTGGAAGGCTTTAATGAATGTGTAAGAGAAAAAGGCGTTTCCCTCACAGTACTTCGCAGGAGTGAGAAAAAGGCGCTGATTTATGTCTGCCGGTTCTCAAGCCTTGAAAGAGATCTGAAGAAACCTGGTGTTGCGAATTTCATAAAGAAGTATGGGTATGAGAGTACAGATCCTGCATATGCACTTGAGAGACTGAGAAGCCGCCTGGCCCAGAGAGAAGATTTCCCTCATGAAATCGGATTGTTTCTGGGATATCCGCTGGGAGATGTGATCGGATTTATCAAGAATGCAGGGCAGAACTGTAAATGTGTAGGTTGTTGGAAGGTTTACTGCAATGAATGTGAGGCAATAAAGGCTTTTGCCAGATTTAAGAAATGTACCAGCGTGTATGTGCGTCTCTGGAATCAGGGAAGAAGTGTACGTCAGCTGACAGTAGCTGCGTAAGGAAGAAGTTATATACAGTAATATAGCAGGGACGGAGAGTCCGTTTAAGAATCAGTATAATAGAAAAGCCGTATGACTTTTTATTATAATATAAA
>OGOP01001638.1_pt1 | contig 15212 bp, 12 predicted proteins | sample 1552591 | NCBI WGS metagenome assembly OGOP01 (sample SAMEA2580120, study PRJEB22360) | human gut metagenome | biome: human gut; feature: human-associated habitat; material: faeces | place: Denmark | collected 2008/2010 | reverse complement strand
CGTCGCTAGCGCTCCTTCAAAATGTGTTCGCTGTGCACCGTAAGGGCGATACCACAACCCTCGGGGCCAAAGGTCCCGTCAAACTTAAGAACCTTTGGGTCGAAGACCCATCCATCTTAAGAACCTTTTTCCACAACCCTTCTACACAACCTGCGGCGCCAGCCGCGCCCCCTTTTTATAAAACCTGCGGCGAAGCCGCCACCACCCTTTGAACCCTCTGAACCTTCTGAACCCTTTGAACCCGGGCCACAAAGTGGCCCCCTATGGTATAATATCCATAAGACTGAATCCATGAATGTGTCAATTCGTGAGGTGAATGATATGAAAAAGATACTTCTTATGCTGGCCCTGGCGGCCTCCATTTCCGGTGCGGCCTATGCCTCTCCCCAGACTTCCTTCCAGAAGGGAGAAACGGAAGTGAATGTGGGCATGTGGGATGCTTCCGCCCATTCCAATGGTTATAAATCAGACGGAGAATGGAATTTCCTTGGCGGCCTGACCTATGGCATCAATGACCGCTGGGCTGCCCAGTATCAGTACACCGGCCTTCATACGGACCATACCAATGGCAATATGAATGAAGTGAATGCCCTGTATTCCCTTCATCCCCAGGTGGCTGCCTTTGCCGGCTGGAACCGGATTTCCATGAAGGATTTCCCGGATCGCGCTTTCGGTTCTTCCGAGACCACCAATAACATTGCCCAGCTGGGTATTATTGCCCGGCAGCCGGTGAATGATGTGGTGGACGTATACGCCAAAGGTGCTGTAGGTACCGAATCCACGTCCCTGTGGGAAGCGGGCGTGAACCTGGCAGTGGACAAGAATGTGGACCTCAACGCCGGCTATCGCTACCTCAATACCCGGGGCGATGATGACCACAATGTTTCCTACAAGGGCTTCCTGGCAGGCCTGTCCTACCGCTTCGGCGGCAGCAATGAAAACCTGCAGCCTGTGGAAGAAGAAAAGAACTACGATTTTGAAGAAGAAACGGAACCGTCCACGGTGACTGTGAAACCTGCTGCAGGAAAGGCGGACACCCAGGAAGTACCGGCTGATACGCCGGTGAAAGCTCCGGAAAATGATTACTACTTCAACAGCATTCATTTCAAGAGCGATTCTGCGGCCATTGACGATGCCCAGAAGGCAAACCTGGACGCTTTCGTGGAAAAGGCGAAAGAAACGGGCCATACCTTCAAACTGGTAGGCCGTGCTGATGCTACCGGCAGTGCCGACTATAACAGGGATCTTTCTTCCCGCCGCATTGACAGCGTGAAACAGTACGCCCTGGACCATGGTGTGGATGCTTCCAAACTGGTGGCCATGGTGAAAGGTTCGGAAGATGGAAGCGGAGCCGAAGGACGGCGCGTGGATATTTTCGAACATAAATAATGGATAAGAAATAAAAAATTCCTGTGAAATCAGATGGTTTCACAGGGATTTTTTATTTGGAAAAAGGTTCTTAAGATTGACCGGCCCTCCGGCCGGAGGGTTCGGAGGTTTGACGGCCCCTGCGAGCCGAGGGTTGTGGTATCGCCCCTTTGGGGCGATGAGTATATAATCAACGTTACGTGCTTTCCGGGGAAGTGAGAAAAAATGATAACTGATGGTCGACGAAAAGGAGGCGGAAGTTTGGCTGACCGCAGTTCGGATATATGAATCTATGGGAATCATCCATAGCGCCCCTCAGGGGTGGCAAAGAAACTGGATTTGCAGGGGAGCGAAGCAAGCCCATACCGCCAAGGGCGGTATATAAAATTCATTGCCCCTATGGGCGGTACCACAACCCTCAGCGGCCAAAGGCCGCTGTCAAACTTTAGAACCTTAAGAACCTTCGGCCCAAAGGGCCGTCAACCTTTCTCTTTAAACCTTCGGAACCCCTTTATTTATCCCATCAAGAGAGGAATCAGTTCTCTGGGGGACGAGACGATCACCCTGGCTCCGTGGGAAAGGAGGAAGGGACGGGTGCGGAAGCCCCAGTCCACGGAAATGCAGGGAAGCCCTGCGTTTTTCGCTGTTTCCAGATCCACTTCCGAATCGCCGATATACACAGCCTGGGCAGGGGAAACATGAAGGTCCTCCAGAATGGCCAGTACCATATCCGGCGCCGGCTTGCGCCGGATTTCCTTATGATTGCCCATGGCCCGGTCAAAGAGGCGGGGGAAAAGGGCGCGTGCCAGCACCTGCACATCCCGGTCATCCTTATTGGAAGCCACGGCAGTCAGAATGCCATGGCTCCGAAGGGCAGAAAGCACCTCCGGTATGCCTTCATAGGGCGCCGTCTTTTCCCGGCAGTGGGCGGTATAGCGGGGCACGAAAAAACTCTTCAGCCTCTTCACATCTTCTTCCGTAAAGTGATAGCGGGAAAAGGGGATGGAACTGCCTATGTATTCCAGCTCCTCCTCCGGGCAGCCCCCTTCCAGGGCCAGCACCTTCTCCATGTCCGCATCAATGCCGCATCCGAAGCAGAGCTTGATTTTCTCCTCCGGGAAATCATGGCGCTTCCCCATTTTCTCAAGGGCATAGTTGGAAGCGGATGTGAGGTCGCCGATGGTATTTAAAATGGTACCGTCCATATCAAAAATAACTGCTTTATACATGGTATGTCTCCTTTATCAGTGAGCGGGCGGGACAGGGGATAGGGAGAGGCCAGTCCCCCTTCCGGGATGGCAGGCCGGTGAGGATAGCTCTATATACTCATGGCCCTAAGCCGCCACCGCAACCCTCGGGGCCAAAGGCCCCGTCAAACTTACGAACCCTTGGGCCGAAGGCCCATCCATCTTAAGAACCCTCCCTCCTTAAGAACCTTCACACCGAAGGTGTGTCCAGGGGCGCAGCCCCGTCAACCCTCGCGCCCGTCAGCTCTTCAGGAACTGTCCGATTTCCTTTACCGGAAGGGTATAGAGGAACCCTTTCCCGATTTCTTTAATCAGGGTGATCTGGATCACATCGCCCTTGATTTTCTTGTCATGCTTCACAGCCTCATAGAGGATATCGTAGGGCACCGTGGTGCTGACAGGCAGGGACAGGGACTTCAGCACATACTCCAGCCGGGACGTGGTGCCCCGTTTGGTAAGGCCCTCCAGCTCCGAACGGCGGGTAATGAGATACATACCGATGGCTGTAGCCTCGCCGTGGGTGATTTCCGCATCATTATACCGAAGGCACCGTTCGATGGCACCGCCGATGGTGTGGCCGAAATCGAGGATGCGCCGCTCTCCCTTGGAGAAAGGATCGATTTCTACATAATGAGCCTTGATGGCGCAGCAGCGGCGGATGATTTCCGGAAGCACCCGGTAAATATCCATGTCCGACGACACCTGTTCAAAAAGCTCAAACAGCGCCTTGTCTGCCACGCAGCCCAGTTTCACCGCTTCCCCCAGGCCGTTGTGGAAATAACGGCGGGGCAGGGTTTTTGCCATGCCCGGGTCGATGAATACCGCCTTGGGCTGGTAGAAAGTGCCTACCACATTCTTTCCTGCCGGGATATCCAGATCCAGGGTCACCTTGCCGCCGATGGAACTGCCGATCTGGGACAGCACGGACGTGGGGAACTGGACATAGGAAATCCCGCGGTGGTAAGTGGCTGCCGTAAAGCCGGTGATATCGCCCACCACTCGCCCGCCCAGGGCGATTAATGTATCGCTGGAACCCAGGCCGAAATCCACCAGAGCCCCGTACACCCGGCGCACCACCTGCAGGGTCCGGGACTTTTCACTGGAAGGCACTACGATCATCTGGGTGCGGACCCCCGCCTCCTCCAGAGACTTTACCAGACTCATGCCGTAAAGCTTATCAATGCCGTCCTCCGTAATAATGGCCGCCTTCTCCGCGCCCGTCAGATCCCGGATAGCAGGCCCCGCCTTGCGTACCAGCCCTGTATCAATGAGGATGTCGTAAGAATCCTTACCAAGGTTAATATGAATTTTATCCATATCCGAAGCACCTCTTTCAAATACTCTTAACTTACCTATATTATACATCATGGGAGAAAGGAGACGATAGGGGGCAGGAAACCGCATTTTCCCGTCGAAACGGGCCGCCTCGCCCTTACTTCTGTCATGGGCTCATCTTACATGGCACAAACCATACGTGTTATAGTAATAAAAGAAATCGGATCATCGGGAGGCAGAGCATGAAACAGTCAGTGAGCCATTACATGATGCCCCATGACAGGGAAGAAGACATAGAAAAGACCCTGAGGAAGCTCCATCTGGATGGCATAGAAAACCTCATATACGGCACGGAGCCCGCACTCCATCCGGCGGACAGGATCACCCTGGGCTGCCATCTGGCCTATTGGCCGGACTGGATGGATTTCTACCTGGGGAAAAAGGAGTTCTACGAAAAAGATTTCCCCACGAAGCAGTCCCTGATAGACACCTTCGGCGGCACCACGGTGGAAGCGTGGATAGAGAGAATCCGCAGGAATATCCGCGCTGCCCTGGTGGAGAAACCGGAATACCTGGTATGGCACGTGGCCCACTGCTCTCTGGACGAAATCTGGACCCGCCGCTTCCGCTACAGCAGCCATGACGTGCTGAAAGCGGCGGCCGAAGTGTATGGCGCCGTGGCGGAAGAAGTGCCGCCGTCGGTGACAGTACTTTTTGAAAACATCTTCTGGCCCGGTCTTTACACCCTGGAGCCGGAAGAAGTGGACTATTTCTTCTCCCTCCTTCTCGGAAAGAACACCGGCATCATGCTGGATACGGGACACCTGATGAATACGAACCCCCGCCTTGCCACAGAAGAAGACGGAGCCTGCTATGTGAAAGACGTGGTGAACCGCCTGGGCTCCATGAAATCCCTCATCCAGGGTATCCACCTCAGCTGCTCCCTTTCCGGCGCCTATCAAAGAAGCCTCCCCGGCACCATCCCGGCCTCGGTGACACCGGACATCATCAGCCGCCACATTATCTCCATAGACCAGCACCGCCCCTTCACCACCAGCGCCGCCAGGGACATCATGGACTGCGTAGAACCCCGATATGTGACCCACGAACTCTTCGGCAGCGATTTCTCCATACCCGAAGACAAAGTGCGCCTCCAGATGAAAGCGGCTGGCCTGTGGAACAGGTCATGAGAGGAAACCGCATCCCTTTGGACTATATGGACAGAGAGGCGAGGGGAGCCCATCCCCGGCCGCCAGATCCCGCCAGCGCGCAACCATGGAAAGCGGGATGACCGGGTATCGGAATGTCCGCTTCTCTGCTCAGCCGGCTGAAAAATATAAGAAATCAATCTAAAAACTTCCTGAAACTTCGGAAAACCAGGGGCCTTTAGGGGTCTTTCTGGGACATCCGAAGATTTCAGGAAGTTTTTGTGCGTTACAGGGGCGTTCTGCACGAAGCAGAGGAAGATGAAATTTGCTTTTTGTTTCTTTCCTTGGGGATACAGCCTGTTTATCCTGCTATGCAGATTAAATTTTTATAAAAATTTAGATTTTTTGGATGGAGTGACAAGCAATGTCATGCTGATGAGTATAATAAAAATAGAAGGCGCCATATGTGAATGAATCAAAGACGCAGACTGAGCATACATGATATAATGGTTTTAATGATAAATTGAGTTCATAGAAAATCCTTTTTTATGCATAGAGAAGGGATGATTATAATGATGGCTAGAAAAGCAGAAAGAAAACAGAGACGCTTTTTCAGGTTCTGTTATTCATGTCTTTTGAGATATGAAATAACGGGACCTTTTATTGTGGCTCAAATCGGGCAAATAAAAAGAACTCCCGAAGGAGCTCTTTTATCCACACACTGTGGGGTCACCGAAGTGACGATTTGAATAAATTTTTATTTGAACTCGTGTTGTGATCGGATAGTGGTAAGTTATCCTGACATCTACAGGATACTCCATTTCAGGGAGGGTGTCAATGATGAAAGAAATTAAAAATTATTTTATCGGTCTGGATATGGGAACGACATCCGTAGGATGGGCAGCAACGGATGAAAATTATGAAATTATCAAGAAAAATGGGAAGGCTCTCTGGGGCATCCGTCTTTTTGATGAAGCCCAGACGGCGGAGGACCGGAGGATGCATCGAATTGCCCGCAGGAGAATCGAACGAAGATCCCGGCGTATCGATCTGCTTCAGGAGTTATTTGCCCAGGAAATCTGCAAAAAGGATCCCGGCTTTTATGAACGACTGAATCAAAGCGGGCTGCATGAGGAAGACAAAAAAGTGCACCAGCCAAACAGCCTTTTTAATGATGTGGATTTTAACGACAAAGCCTATCATAAAAAATATCCTACCATTTACCATCTTCGCCATGCCCTGATGACGGAAAATCATCCTTTTGATGTGCGGCTGGTTTATTTGGCTATCCATCATATCTTAAAACATCGCGGACATTTTTTATTTGAAAATTTCCAGGTGGATGAAAATGGCGTGTCCGGGTTTGAGGAAAGTTTTGCAGCCTTTGGCAATGCATTGGAACATATCAAAGGAGAATCCCTTGATATGGGCAAAGAGGAAGAAATGAAAGCTCTTTGCAAAGATAAAAAACTGGGGGTAAAACATAAGGCATTAGCACTGGCACAGTGCCTGGGCAGAAGTAAAGATAATGATTTTAAAGACATGATGAGTCTGGCAGCCGGTGGACAAGCCACCCTGAGTAAAATATTTAAGGATGAAGGACTGAAAGATTTTAGTAAGAACAAGGTAAGTTTTTCCGACAGCCAGTTTGAAAATGATAAACCGGAAATCATAGCAAAGCTGGGAGATCGCTATGATTTGATTGCCGCCCTGCATGATCTCTATAATTGGTCTTTTTTGGCTGAACTCATGAGGGGTCATAAGTATATCTCAGAAGCTAAAATTGAAATTTATGATAAGCATAAAGAAGACCTTGCATTATTAAAAAAAGTACTCAAACAGGACCGCAGTGCTTACAATCGAATGTTTAAAGAACCAAAAGATGAAGAACCGAAAGGTAAAAAAACGAAAGAAAAAACTACAAATTATAGTGATTATGTAAAAGCCTGCAAAACAAATGGCAAAAAATTACCATTTCCGTATAAAAAATTCAACCATGAAGAATTTATAAAAACAGTGAAATCCTGCTTGAAGAATATACCTGACAGCCCGGATAAAAAGAATATCGAAAATAAATTAGAAGAGGGAACCTTTTTGCCTAAAGCAGTTTCCATAGAAAATGGGGCTATCCCCTACCAGCTGCATCTGCAGGAATTAAAAATCATTCTCTCCAAAGCGGAAGCCTATCTGCCCTTTCTAAAAGTAAGAGATCAATACGGTACCGTGTCCGACAAAATTATCAGCCTCTTTACCTTCCGCATTCCTTACTATGTAGGACCCATCAATGAACATGCAGGCAGCTGCTGGGTAGTGAAAAAAGATAAGCAGGGAAAAGTGTACCCCTGGAACTTTACTGAAAAAATAGATATTGAAAAATCGGCAGAAGGTTTCATCCGCAATCTGACTAATAAATGTACCTATCTCATTGGTGAAGATGTGCTGCCGAAAAATTCCCTGCTCTATTCTGAATTTACAGTTCTGAATGAGCTGAACAATGTAAGAATCGGGGAAATCATGCAGAAACTGCCGCTCAGACTGAAAGAGAAGGTGATGGACAATCTTTTCAGCTGCTATAAGCATGTGAGCAGGACAAAATTTATCAAATACCTGGTATCAGAAGGCATAGATAAAAAAGAAGCAGAATCCATCTCCGGACTGGATGGAGATTTCAAGAGCAGCCTGTCTTCCCTGATTGACATGAAACATATCCTGGGAAATGATTTTAGTCGTGAAGACGCAGAAAAGATGATTAAAGACATCACCATTTTCGGCGGGGATAAGAAGATGCTGAAAAACCGTCTCCACTGTGAATTTTCTTATCTGACTTCCGAGCAGCTGACATCCCTCACCCGCCTTTCCTATGATGGTTGGGGAAGACTGTCCAGGGAATTTTTGGTCAATCTCCTTCCGGTAGAAGGGGACAGCTGCGAAGTTCTTGTAGATCATACTTCGGGAGAAGTGCTGAATATCATTTCGGCCATGAGACAGACCTCCTATAATCTTATGGAACTTTTAGGCAGCCGTTTTGGCTACGGACAGGCCATTGAAGAAAGAAACAGGAAAGAAGAAGGGCAGGGCAGGATTACCTATAAGGATGTAGAAAATCTCTATATTTCGCCGGCTGTCAGGAGACCGCTCTGGCAGGCACTGAAAATTGTGCGGGAAATCGTGAAAATTACGGGGAAAGAACCTTCTAAAATCTTTATCGAAATGGCTCGGGAAAATGGGGAGAAAGGCAGAAGAACGATTTCCAGAAAAGCCAGGCTCCAGGCACTTTATAAAAAGTGCAGAGATGATACCAGAGACTGGGCCAAAGAACTGGAAGGGAAATCAGAAGAAGATTTCCGGAGCGATAGACTCTACCTTTACTATACTCAGATGGGCCGCTCCATGTATACAGGAAAGCCCATCGATATTAATCGGCTCTTTGACCGCAACGTATATGATATCGACCATATCTATCCCCAGTCCCTTACCGGGGATGACAGCCTGGACAACCGGGTGCTGGTAGAAAAGACGGTCAATGCCAAAAAAGGAGATACCTATCCCCTGAGCAGCGCCCTGGACGGCTGCTATATCAGCGGACAGCAGATTCGCATTCAGGATATCCAAAAAGAAATGAGACCTTTCTGGCATATGCTCCTTGAAAAAGAACTGATTTCCAAAGAGAAATACAACCGCCTCTCTCGGACGACATCGCTTTCCGATGCAGAAAAGGCAGCCTTCATCGGCCGCCAGCTGGTGGAAACCCGGCAGAGCACGAAAGCCTGTGCAGAGCTTTTGAGCAAAGCCTATCCACAGACACGGATCGTTTACACCAAAGCAGGCAACGCATCCCGCTTCCGCCAGTATGGCGGCTTCATCAAGGTACGTGATATGAACGACTACCACCACGCCAAGGATGCATACCTGAATATTGTGGTAGGGAATGTCTTCGACACTCGCTTTACCGCCAATCCCCTTAACTTTCTGAAAGGAAATCATCAGGCATACAGTCTGAATACAGAAGCCCTGTATGGACACAAAGTCAGCCGTAGTGGCGTGGATGCCTGGATCCCTGCTGAAAAAGACGAAAAAGGCCAGGTGATGGCCGGTCATGAAGGTACCATGGGAACCGTGCGGAAATGGATGAGGAAAAATAATATTCTTTTCACAAGAATGCCTCTTGAAGGCAAAGGTGGACTTTTTGACCAGAACATCATGAAGAAAGGAAAAGGACAGGTACCGCTTAAGGGAGATTCGCCGGTATCGGATATAGGAAAGTACGGCGGGTATAACAAGGCGAAAGCAGCCTACTTTGTATTAACTCAGTCAAAATTAAATGAAAATACAGTGTATACCCTGGAAACGATTCCATTGATTTTGAGAAACAATATCCAAAGCAATAAAGATAAGGAAACTTATATACAGAAGCAGTGGAAAAAGAATGGAACAAAGATGGAGCATCCATTAGTCTGTCTTGGACATATACCAGTGCAGTCCCTTCTGGAAATTAATGGTTTTAAGGCGCATCTTTCCGGGAAAAACGGTAAGACATTTTCATTAAGAAATGCAGAACAGCTTTGTATTAATGAGGCTGACACTGCTGTATTGAAGAAGATTCTCAAGTTTAATCAAAGAGCAGTCCTGTCTAAAAAGGGGGAGGAGATTTCCGTTAATCCCTTTGATAACATACAGGAGGAAGACTTAAATCGTTTATATCATGTATTTGAGGATAAACTGACAAACCAGATTTATAAAGTCAAACTGGGAAAACAGGCAGCTGTACTGAAGAAGGGGGAAGAGACATTCAATCGCTTATCTCCGGAGCAGAAATGCAAACTTATTGGTGAAATTCTCCATTTATGTCAGTGCAATGCCACAAATGCTGATTTACGTTTGATTGGCGGAGCAAAAAATGCAGGTGCCTTAACCATGAGCACACAGATTTATCCAAAGGACCACGTGTACCTGATTGAGCAATCTGTTACCGGATTCTTTGAAAAACGCATCTTACTGGCGCCCTTTGGTGAAAAATGAGCTGGCGCACGGTGGTTCTTACCAATCGGGCCAAGGTGGAATACAGCATGGGGTACATGGTGATTCGTGAAAAAGAGGTACACCGCGTTTTTATGGATGAAATCGGTACCATCCTTGTTGCCACCCCGGCAGCCGCCTTTACAGGCGTATGGGTAAGCGAATGTTTGAAACGGAAAATCAAGATTATCTTTTGCGATGAAAAGAGAAATCCCGCAGGAGAAGTACTGCCCTACTGCGGCAGCTATGACTCCAGCCGCCAGATTCGCACTCAAATCCGGTGGGACCTGGAAAAGAAAGCACAGGTCTGGAAAGCCATCATCAGGGAGAAAATCAAAAACCAGGCCCGGGTACTGATGGCATATGGCCACCATAAGGAAGCTGCCATGCTGGAGGCCTACGAAGAAAGTGTAGAAGAAGGAGACAGCACCAACAGAGAAGGCCATGCGGCCAAAGTGTACTTCAATGCTCTCTGGGGCAGGGAATTCTCTCGCCGCGAACCTTCCGCAGTGAATGGTGCGCTTAACTATGGATATGCCATCATCCTTTCTGCCTGCAACAGGGAAGCGGCGGCATCCGGGTATATGACCCAGCTGGGGCTGTTTCATGATAATATATTCAACCCCTTCAATCTGGGAAGCGATTTAATGGAGCCCTTCCGGCCCCTGGTAGACAGGGAAGTGTTATCTATGACGTTGGAGAATCAGCTCATGGCAGACAATAAAAAGGATCTGATCAATATCTTGAATCAAAAGGTCATCATACAGGACCGGCTCACCACCGTCACACAGGCCATCGGTATCTACAGCCGCAGTGTATTCCGGGCTATGGAAGAAAAAGGTCCGGACACCATTGCCTTTTATCGACTGCCTGATGAAGGGTAGATTCATGAGAGTCATGGTGCTGTTTGACCTGCCTGTGGAAACAGCGGAAGAAAGACGGGCCTATACGGGCTTCAGAAAGCAGCTGATTCGTAAAGGCTTCGTGATGATGCAGGAATCAGTGTATACCAAAATCGTGCAGAACCCTCCGGCGGCCAGAGCGGTGATTTCCTATATCCGCTCTGTCAGCCCGAAGGAGGGGCTGATACAGGTGCTGGTGATTACAGAAAAACAATATGCCGGCATGGAGCTCATTATAGGGCATGTGCAGAAAGAAATTATTGATACCAATGAAAAGCTGGTGATTCTATGAAACTGGTACATCAGGACTGGGAAAAGGCTGTGATTCTGAATGATGAAAAGGTGCCGCTCATTTCCATCGAAAACCCGCAGTGTTTGTATCATACGCTGAAGGAACTGGAAGAAGAAAGCAGGACAGGCATTGGGAATTTCGTGCTAAGCGAAGACGGTCAGATCCTTGATATGAAAAAACGGTTTCTTTTTGTGGCCAGCCCCTGGGATATGGATCTGAATGACCGCAAGCTGACCACAAAACTTCTCTTGCGGCTTACCGGAGAGGCACAGAATGAAATATATGAACGGAAATCGGAAGAACTATGCAGTGCGATCCAAACATGGCTGGAAGAACTGACCATGGACATGCCCCTGCCTGTGACTTATGACCTGGATGTGGATCTGGAAGCTCTCTTGAAGGCTTTCCACGTCCACCTGGAAGAGCAGGGGGAAAGTTTGGCAGAGAAAATGCTTATCTTCATGAAGTCCTGGGACATTCTCTGCGGAGAGACGGCCTTCGCCTTTTATGGGTTTCGTAATCTCATGGCTCCGGAGGAAAGGCCGCTGTTCTATGAAAACGCCAAAGAAGAAAATCTCAACTTTGTTCTCCTGGAAGGGCCCTGCCATGATACAATAGAGGCGGAGGACCTCTTCATTATTGACAAAGATTTATGCCAGATTTTTGAATAATGATACACTGTCAGGAACCGCGCCGCCTGGTGTAAGCGGATACACTTGCAGAGAACCGCTGCATGAAAATGCAATTTGAGGTTTGAGAGTGTTGTGATTCTTGATAGTGGTAAAACGTGGATGGTGTGGCCCAGGGTGAGTCTACGGTTTGAGAGTGTTGTGATTCTTGATAGTGGTAAAACTGCAAGCGCCGCCAAAGCATCTGAAACCAAGTTTGAGAGTGTTGTGATTCTTGATAGTGGTAAAACGATGTCGATAGGCTCGTGTTTTTGCGTTGTGTTTGAGAGTGTTGTGATTCTTGATAGTGGTAAAACTAACAAGAGTTACTAAGGGGCGATAACATGGTTTGAGAGTGTTGTGATTCTTGATAGTGGTAAAACAGTATCTAGTTAATGGACACCATATAAGGGCGTTTGAGAGTGTTGTGATTCTTGATAGTGGTAAAACGTCGTACAAGACAAAGCCCTATACGGTTGTGTTTGAGAGTGTTGTGATTCTTGATAGTGGTAAAACTGAGATTGAGGACACCTCTCTCGAGATGGTGTTTGAGAGTGTTGTGATTCTTGATAGTGGTAAAACTTGATGGAACGATAAGATCTGTTCGGTTCTGTTTGAGAGTGTTGTGATTCTTGATAGTGGTAAAACATGCGGGCTTTGTCGAGACCTACCAGAACGGTTTGAGAGTGTTGTGATTCTTGATAGTGGTAAAACAGCTGAATAAGAGGTGCTTCCTTTGCTCTAGTTTGAGAGTGTTGTGATTCTTGATAGTGGTAAAACATAACCCTTGATGACTTTATAAAGTTGTGTGTTTGAGAGTGTTGTGATTCTTGATAGTGGTAAAACTTCACACGTCCAGTCAACAGGCTGGTTCACAGTTTGAGAGTGTTGTGATTCTTGATAGTGGTAAAACAATTTTGGGCAGTATCCAACAGGCGGATATGTTTGAGAGTGTTGTGATTCTTGATAGTGGTAAAACTCCACCGACGGCTCCAAGCCGATTCAGACCGTTTGAGAGTGTTGTGATTCTTGATAGTGGTAAAACTATTTGTCATTTGTGCATTGGCAACCATCCGTTTGAGAGTGTTGTGATTCTTGATAGTGGTAAAACCTTTATCATGGTGGCCAGATTACGGACTATGTTTGAGAGTGTTGTGATTCTTGATAGTGGTAAAACCGCTGGGAAGAACTGTGCGGCATCACTACGGTTTGAGAGTGTTGTGATTCTTGATAGTGGTAAAACCACCTTTGAAGGAATGTCGGCCCTGGACATGTTTGAGAGTGTTGTGATTCTTGATAGTGGTAAAACGTAGCACGGGAGCAAAGTACAAATCTATTAGTTTGAGAGTGTTGTGGTTCTTGATAGTGGTAAAACGTTAAGATCCAGATTAAACTTGTGCGCCCTGTTTGAGAGTGTTGTGATTCTTGATAGTGGTAAAACCTTTTGCCATATCTAAATATGTATCGATATGTTTGAGAGTGTTGTGATTCTTGATAGTGGTAAAACTGGGAAAATCGTGGATTGGCCCTGTTATAGGTTTGAGAGTGTTGTGATTCTTGATAGTGGTAAAACTCATTATATTAAGAAATCTGGAAGTGTTCTGTTTGAGAGTGTTGTGGTTCTTGATAGTGATAAAACGCATAAAAAAGACTATCTCACGTCTAGCCAGTTTGAGAGCGCTGCGATTCTTGATAGGTTTTCAAAAAGGAGGCAGAACCTTTGGCGGCTTCTGCCTCCTTTCTTCTGCCTCTCCGGCCCCATTGCCTCTTGACAAAAGGGGCTTTGTGAGCCTATACTAAACTAACTTCTAACGAAAGGAGAGGGAATGATGAGACTGGCTTCCATGAACGCAGGAATGGCATATGATGTCTTTGGCTGGAGCTATTATTATGGCTTCGGTTACTTTTGCTGCGCCCGTGATGAGTCCCGTTCCCTTTCCAGATAAGATATTTCCAGAATGAAAGGACAGACTCATCAGAGCCTGTCCTTTTCTTTTACGGAGGATAGAAGGATAGGAGTTAGAAGAGAGGGGACATGGGTCCCGGAGAATTGAAGGTGCCTTGGAGAAGGCAGAGGAGGAATATCATGATTATTGTAATGAAACAGAACGCACCGCTTACAGTGATTGAGCAGCTGGAACAGGAAATGAGGGACCGGGGTTTCCAGGTGGACCGCAGTAAGGGTTCCAGCAAGGTGGTGCTGGGTCTGGTGGGGGATACGTCTGCCCTGGATGAAAGGGATTTCCTCAGCAATCCCTGGGTGGATAAGGTCATGCGGGTGCAGGAGCCTTACAAACGGGCCAGCCGGGCTTTCCATCCGGCCGATACGGTGGTGGATGTGAAGGGCATCAAAATCGGCGGGAAGAAGCTGGTGGTCATGGCCGGTCCCTGCTCTATTGAAACGCCTGAGCAGATCGGCGGCATTGCGAAAGCGGTGAAGGCGTCGGGGGCAGCCATCCTTCGCGGCGGCGCTTTCAAGCCAAGGACTTCGCCTTACTCTTTCCAGGGATTGGGGGAGAAGGGTCTGGATCTTCTCATTTCCGCTGCCCATAAGGAAAATATGCCGGTGGTAACGGAGCTGATGAGCGCCGACAAAATCGGCATGTTCCTGGAAAAGGGCGTGGATATCATCCAGATCGGCGCCAGAAATATGCAGAATTTTGACCTTTTGAAGGCGGTGGGCCGTCTGAATGTGCCGGTGCTTCTGAAGCGGGGCATGTCTGCCACCATTGAGGAATGGCTCATGAGTGCGGAGTACATTATGTCCGAAGGAAATCACAATGTGATTCTCTGCGAACGGGGCATCCGCACTTTTGAGAAGGCCACCAGAAATACGCTGGATCTGTCGGCGGTGGAAGTGGTAAAGGAAAGAAGCCACCTGCCCATTATCGTAGACCCCAGCCATGCTACGGGCCATCGGGAGATGGTACCGGCCATGGCCATGGCTGCCATTGCTGCCGGGGCTGATGGGATTATGTGTGAAGTTCATAATGATCCGGAACATGCATGGTGTGATGGAGCGGAGTCCATTACGCCAGAGACTTTTGATGACCTCATGGGACGGCTGAAACAGCTGGCTCCTATTGTGGGAAGGGAATTGTAATCAGAAGCCCTGCATGTTCTTTCGGAGTGGAGAAAAAGGCAGGGCTCATGGGGGCTCTGCCTTTTGCAGCGTTTGGGGATTTGTGACATTAGCGGCGCTGGGCTGTATTCCCGAAGGTTGACGCCCGCTTTCGCGGGCGAGGGTTGATGGCGCCGCCGGGCCTTTGGCCCTGGGCGCCAAGGGTTCTGTCCGG
>OGOP01001636.1_pt1 | contig 15235 bp, 26 predicted proteins | sample 1552591 | NCBI WGS metagenome assembly OGOP01 (sample SAMEA2580120, study PRJEB22360) | human gut metagenome | biome: human gut; feature: human-associated habitat; material: faeces | place: Denmark | collected 2008/2010 | reverse complement strand
CGGTAGATGGTTTATCTATGAATCCAGTAGCTATGTTACAAGCAGGTTATGGCTAGAAAAATGAATTTACTATTTAGACAGCTGCGGGTGCTTCTAATGGTATACAAATTCCTACAGTACAAATGCCTATAACTAAAAAAGGTGAAAGTATTGGTATGGCATCGTTAAGTGATATAGCATCTAGCGATTACGCAGGTTATTTAGATTTTAGTAATGCCTTTATGGGAGATGTCTAGATACCACAAGCAGGAATGTAGAATATAGCTATAGATGGTACTGCTTTATATACAGCTTATTTACCTTTAGATATGTAGTATTTTAATGAAACTGGTTAGAAAAGACCTGATATAGCTATGTTAGGTAGATATAAATAGGCACAGAATGAAATAAGACAATCAGGAACTAAAGATCCAAGATAGATTAATGCTATCTATAAAAATCATAATTTACCAGTAATGTATGGTCCTAATGGAGATGTTTTAACTAATTATATCAAATTTGGTATAGTAAATGGAACTGCTTTAGATAATGCCTTTGGTGATGAAGCTAAGGTAGCTGATTATTTATCTGAGACTACTGATAAAAATATAATAGCTAATACTCTTAATATCTTAAATAAGGGTGGAGGTGAAAAGAATAAGGTAGAATATGATGAAAAAAGTTGGTGGGATTCTATATCTCCTGTATTTAATGATTATACTCATGTTTATAAAGGAACTATATTTATGCCTATTAACGATGATTACTTTACTTATTCAGCAGCAGCAGGTTCTAAACCAACAACAGCTTAGGCGGAAATGATTGAAGCTAGATAGTAGGATGCTAATAAAACTCGTAATTATGTAAATCCTGGACAACTTTAATGAAAGAAAATGATATTATATTAAATATGCTAGCTAACCCTAAATTTACTCTTGAAGATTTTCAAGCTGTAGGTTTAAATAGTAATAATACTGGGTTACAATCAGAAGATAAATATTTACAAAGTGACAAGATTAAGTCTGTTAGTGCTTTTTAGGATTCTAATGGGCAGTTTGATAAAAACAAATTTCATAACTTTTACTAGAGTGCAGGATAGTTTTATAATTAGATGTCTAATGATGATTATGAAAAAGCTATTCTAGAACAAGCACAATATAGTAAAGATAATATATGGGTAAATCCTAAAAAAAGAACTGTAGATTATAAACCAACTTTAGTTAAAAGAGCAAATCCAACTTTAGTAACTAATAGTTTGGAATAGATAGGGTAGATGGGAAAAAGGACATTATCTATTTCTGAAATAGCCTAGACACAAGCTATAGTAAATCCTATTACTGGTGAGAAATCTGCCAGTCCTAATGACTCTTTCTTTTCTAATCTATTTAATACTTTAGTACTTGCTTCATACGATAATGATGTAGTAGATCCAAAGACAGGAGAAGTATTACATAAGAAAGGTGACTTAAAATATAACGAAGATGGTTTACCTTATTATGAAACTTTATCAGGACGTGATGTACATGATAAATAGGTTCTCAATAAGATGAATACTCTTACCACTGATGGTTCTGTATGGAATAAATTTGACTTTTTCGATTCTGATGATTTAGATTAGAAGGGAATAGGCTCATCTTTATTAAAGAATGCTGCATTAGTTGGAAGTATGTTTATTCCTTATGTAGGTCCAGTAATTACTGGATTAAGTGTAGCTACTTAGACAGCAGGATTACTAGCCACATTAGGTAAACTTGTTGCGGGAAATGATAGTCCTACTTTAAATAATATATAGGGATGGGCTAAGTCCGTTAATAGGCAATCTGCTACAGAATATGCTTAGCAACATACTTGGTGTGCTGAGAATTTTATTAATATGATTGGTGAAACCATAGGTTAGTTAGCAGAACAGAGATGGATATTTAAAGCAGCTCCTATATTATTTGAAGGAAAGGATGCCTGGAAAGTAATGTCTAAAGAAGGCTATGATGCTTTAAAGAAATCAAAACTTGCAGAGTTACAAAAGGCATCTAATTTAACTACTGACAAATTATTATAGGATGCAGTAAGTGAACAGAATGTACCATTATTACAATAGTACATGACTGAACTTAATGCTATTAATGAAACTAAAGCTGCTAAATATGTCGATGATTTAGTAAGGAAAGCTAACAATATAGGTAGTCCCCTTTCTAAAGCTTACATGACAGGTATTACTGTATAGGATACTTACGGAGATGCAAAAGCTGCAGGAGCTTCAGACTTAGAAGCAGCTTTATTAACTCTTGGTTATGCTGGAGGTGAAGCTTGGATTCTTAATACTGGTTTAGGAGAATGGATATTACCTGAATTACATATTGACAAGTTTAAAAATAAAGCTATAGCAGAAGCTTTAGTTAAACCAGTTAAGGATGCTAAAAAAGTATTAGAATAGACTGGAGATAAATAGGGATTTGTAAAAAAGTTACTCAATATAGGTAGAAATGTAGCCACTAATGTATATGCAGAAAAAGCCTTGGCTAAAAAATCTGCTGAAGTTATAGGAGCACATGCATTAGGTGAAGCATTTGAAGAAACTTCAGAAGAATTATTAGCTGATGCTTTTAAAGCAATACTTAATGTAACTAGATGGTTAAGAGGAAAAGATGCTCTTAATTTCTGGGATGGAGATAATGCTTTAGATAGATATACTATGTCTGCATTAAGCGGTTTATTTAGTGGAGGAATAACTTCTGCAGTAACTAATTTTAGTTAGGTAAAGAGTTTAGCTGGAATGGATAATTCAGCAGCTATGTAGCAACTCTTATATATGGCTAATAATAATTAGTTAGGTGATTTCTTAAAGCAAGTAGATAAAATGACACTTGGAGACAAGAATAAATCTGCTACTAAAACTATATATGATTCAGAACAAGGAGTAATATTTGCAGAAGGAACTAAAGATGACAATCAAGACCTTGCTGCTAAATAGGCAATTCGTAATTAGGTTAAATTTATTGACAATATATTAACTACTAATGGTGCTAAGATAAGTACTGACTCATTACTTAGTAAATTAGCTATGGAGGATTAGTAGGATGTTCTTAGGAATCTTAAAATAGGTAATTTAAAAAATACTAATGTCATAGGTACATATACTTAGGACTACTAGAATTTACAAGCTGATTTAATTAAAGCATCTGCAGAATTAAAAGCCATTGATGATGAAATTGGTGATGTAAAAAGTGCTGCTACTCCAGAGCAATAGAAAGCTAGAACTGATAAAGCTGCTGAAATTGATGGTATTAGAGGTAGATTACAAGAATATCTTAATGGTACTATCTCCCCTGATTTTATTAGAGATGCTGTATTTGAAATAAATCCATTAATTAATGATGGTTTTGTCATCACTTCATTAGAACAATATACAAAAGCTAAAGTAGGAAAATTACCTAATTAGCTATCCGATACTGAGCTTACAAAACTGACTGAAGAGTTTAAGAACTACATGAATAGTGATGGTAAGTAGTATACACATACTACTGCTGCAGCCTATTAGAATATGATGGAATTAGGTTCTCCTATAGTACAGCAATATTAGGAAATAATTAAATAGGCTAATGTTAATAACAATGCTCAATTTATATAGGATTTTAACTAGTTTATCACTAACTATTTAATTAAATTAGACAGTATTGATACTACTGACCAGGAAGCTTATCAAACTAAAGCTCAGTTATTAAATGATTCTTTAGCTTACGGGGTACTTAGATAGATGGCACAACCTTATCTAAGTGAAGATTAGAGAAATCGTTTATAGAGTATTGCTGATAGTACAGAAACTGATCCAAATATTATAGCACAATTAAATCAAGAAGCTAATAATATTCTTATGGAAACTATCTCAACTAATGTTGATAATTTAGTTAAACCAATACTATAGTAGGGATTTGTACATCCTGAAGCTAGAAAAGCATTACTCTAGGGATTGTCTAAGTTAAAAGATTTAATTGCAACTAAAGTGGATAATGACTTTAGGGAAGTTTACCCAGGACATCCTGATTATGAAGAAGCAAAAAAACGTCGCAAAGAGTCTGTTGAAAATGTCAATCAGATTAATAAATTATAGGAACAAATTGAGAAACTGCCAACCACACCTGCTTTAGAGTTTATTGATAAATTTAAAATAGGAGCTACTAATTCTTAGTTAAAGTTTACAGACCATTGGCAGCAAACTATAGATTTATTAGATAATAATAAGGATGATATGTCCGAATTTGGAACTGATGAAGTATGGGAAGCTAATAATCAGGAAGCCCTTAGACTGGCTAAAGCCTTTAGGTCAGTACTTAATGGTATGAAAGTTGATAATGCAGATATAAATAACCCAACTGGTTATTCTAGAATGCTTAATTTAGTATATTAGAAATCTGCATAGAAAAATTATGTACCTTTAGCAGAAATAAGTACTTAGGAAGCTAATATGATGCTAGAAGATGTTAGTAAAATTATAGCTAGACTAGAATTTGCAGACACCTTAGCTAAAATGAATAGAGGTTAGAAGCTTAAAGAGTAGAATAAAGTAGCTGCTAGAAAAAATTAGTTATTATATAATGGTACAAAAAGACTTATTGATACTTTATCAGATTCTGATTGGAAGGATACTAGTATTGCTGATTTAAAAAATACTTTTAATAATATTACTGCAGAAGTTAAAGATGCTTTAGAAGGTGATGGAGTTAAATAGAGCAAAGAAACTAGAGCTGCTGTAGAGAAGTATATGATGCAGTTAGATAATGCTATATATGATTTCTTTCAAGCTAATAAGGATTCTAAAGGGGAACTAAGTGTTGAGAAAATAGGAAAGTTATTAAAGAAATTTGCAGGTAATGCAGGATTCTTTTAGAAAACTAATAATATACTTAATGAATCTACTAAATCTTTAAGTGATAACTCTTATATTTGGTATTTAGCATCTAGAGCAGCAGTTAGGGCATCTGATTTTTATGGCTCTTATAAAAAGGCAGTAAACGATAAAGTTGCACCTATTGCTAGTTAGGAACTTGCTACTTATTTAGGAGTAGCAGCTATAGCTAATATGAAGACTCTTAATAAGTTTGTAGATGCATATAGAAATACTGTTGTTTAGGAGTTTAATAATTTATCTGAAAAAGAAAGAACTGACTTATTAAACTAGTTTGATAACAGTGGTGAGGCATATTCTAAGGATTTACTTAAGTACTTTGGGGCACATGATGTTCTTCCTCAATATAAGAACATGATATTTATAGAGGGTATTGCAGGAAGCGGTAAAAGTAAAGCAGTATTTAGAAATGTAATTAATACTATAAATCATATTGATCCAGAATATTTAAAAAATGCTTATTATGTGCATGAAACTAGTGATTCTGCATAGAAAGCAGCTAAAGACTTAGAATTACAAGGATAGACTTTTGGACGGGTTGATTTTTTAAAACACCTATCTTCTGAATGGAAAGATATTAGAGATAATAGTAAGGATAGAAAGAACTATTTATATAAAGATTCATATAAATTTGATCCACTTACAGGTAAATTAGAGAATACCTGGAAATTAAATAAAATAGCTGATGCTCCTAAGGTAATTTTTATAGATGAGATTTCTCACTATAATTAGTAGGAAGTTAGTATGATAGAATAGTGGGCAAAAGAACATGGAACTATTGTACTTACTGCTGGTGACTTTGATTAGGATACATCCATTGCCTTTATAGATGATGTTAAATATAAGGAGAATCCTGTAAGTGTAACTTTAAATAGAAATAATTTTATAAGGAGTCCTAAGTTAGGAGTATCTTTACGTACTCTAAATAAATAGCTTACTAATTGTACTAAAATGATGTAGTTGGCTATTTAGAATCTAAATGACGGTAAAGATGTGGATTTAAATTTCACTTATCTAGATAATGATCCAGATCATGTAGGTTTATTCGGTGTAAAAATAGCTCAACCAGTTAATGTATTGAAGGGTTTGAGTAAAGAAGAACTTGATAGAGTTGTTCCTACTATAGATTTGATGGTATCTACTTCAGGTGATGAGAAAATAGGATACATTTATCACGATACTAATACTGAATTATATAAGTTATTAACTACTAAATATAAGGATAAAGTAATACCATATAAGGATTCTGATGCTTAGGGTCTAGAGGGTAAATACTATATAGTAGAGAATGATATTCATTCTAATGTACCTGATTCCGTCTATTTAAGGTCTCTATATACAGGTATAACAAGAGCTTCATAGGGAGTTTTAGCTATAACACCAACTACTACTAAAAGTATTAAAACTATAGGAACATCCTAGGATAAGAAATTTTAGTTAGAAACTATAGGTGCTGAAGCTATTAAACATGCTTCTAAAGAAAGATTAGAATAGTTAGAAGATATGGTTGATGATAATAATGCCATAACTAAATTGGAGGCTCCTACTAATACACCTACTCCTACTAAGCCTCCAGTTCCAGGTGGTTTACCTCCAATTCCTGCACCTGCAAGTGTTCCTCCTGCTAGCACTACAACTAGTTAGGCTGATGCTAATATAGAAATTGAGAATTTTAAAAAGCTTATATATAATCCTGATGGTACTACAAATTCGATAGCTAAGAAATTAGATCAAGAATTTGATATAATTGGTGTTGAAGCTAAAGAGGATAATGGTAATTGGATTCCTACTGTAAATTTAAAGAATGGAGATGACGAGTTTAGTGTTCCTTTAGTAGATTTCAATAAAGAATATACTTTATAGAAGAAGGATGATAAAACAACTGTTCCTCTTTACACAGTTGGACAAACGTTTTTAATAAATGATGGTTCTAAAGATATAAAGGTAACTATTGATGAAGTCTTATCTGGAGAACCACTTATGTATAAAATTCACGATGAAGATGGTAAATCTTCTGAAGTAACACAAGAATATCTTTAGAGATAGTATAAAGGAGAAATTCCTACTGAACCTATAACTCCTGAAGTTACTACCATAACTACTGGAATGGAAAATACTTCAGAAGAAGAATATGAATCTGCAATATCCCAATCTAATATAGAGGGTACTATTGAAACTCCTAAATCAGTAGGTACTCTATATACTATGAATACTTACTTACCAGGTATGAAAAATGACAATGGTAAGGCTGTATTTGATGATGACACTCCAGAGAGTCAAGCTAGATATAATGCACGTATTGATGGATTTATAGGTCTATCGAGAATACTAAAGACTGATGATTGGAAGTAGTTAGATGACTATTTTGCTTATTGTAGAAATGTATTATTTACAAATGAAAGTAATGCTGATATAGCTAAAAACTTAGCTAATGTTCTAGGATTAACAGGTAATGTTAATATTAGATATGCCTTAAAAAGTTCTGCAGGTAGAATTAATTCTTCAGACCCTCGTTATTATAGATATGATTAGGGAGAAAATGAAGAGTGTAGCTATTTACATTCTGATAGTGACGATGCCAATGATGCTATGAGAAAGAAAGTAGTTGCTATTATATTTAATGATGGTAAGCCAGTTCTTGAAATCCCAGTAGCATCTTTAAATTCACCTATTTCATTAATTTATTATACTGATTCAGAGGGTAATTTATTACATCCAGAGTTAAATAAGGCTTATACAGTGGCATTAAATAAGTACAAAGGTAATAAGAATTAGAGTGACCTAGCAGTATAGGAAGTAATTAATTAGTTTGATAAGAGTGGAATAGACTAGGATATAGTTGACTTATTTAAAGTGTATAGATTTACAGGAAATGGAATTTTCTTTTTTGATAAATCATTTAATCTAGCTAAATAGTCTCCTACCGGAATTATACTTACTGGAGAAAAAGGTAAACTACAATAGAATGGTAGTTATTAGACCTCTAATAAATTTATAGATGTAGCTGAACTAGATAAGAACCCTTAGTTTAGGATATCTAGAATATTAACATCTAGAGATGGTTTAGTTAATGGAACACATGCTGTAAATCCAGGTCATTCTTTTATCTTAGTTGGTAATTCTAGTGAATTTGCAGACACTACTGATTTAGTTAATTAGTATGAAAGACAAATAGCAGACTCTAATGAACCTAAAAAAGTATCTTTATATTATGTAATGCCTCCTAAGACTACAGTATCTGCTTGGCTTACTAATTAGCATAATTTATATTTAAATACCTTGGGATAGAACAAATAGGTATATAATATAGGTAATGATTTTACAGGATATGGAGTATTAGACTGCTTAGATAAACAAGGTCTTTTAGATTCTATACCATCTATAGGAAGCACCGCACAAGGTTATAAATCAGGACAAGATGTATTAGATTCTATTAAGACAATACTCGATAATGTTAGAGCTATAGAAAGTAAATGGAAAGGTGATTTAGCTTTAGATAATTCTAATTAGATAGAGGGTAGAGGTGAGGAAGAATACTATTAGATGTTAATTAACTAGGGAATGAAAGAACCTGATGCTAGACGAGTAATGTCGATTAAAGAAGTTAATTAGTATCTTAGACAACCTAGTTCATTATTATTTTAGGAGGGACGTACTAATAATTAGGTTCTTAATGCTTACTTAACTTGTATGGTTTGGAATAGGACTAGGGCTAATGGTCAGAAAGAAGTTATTACATATCACCCTGAAGTACTTGATCAAATACAGTAGGCGTGTGAAAATGCAGAAGAACCTTTAAAAGACATATTCTATAAAACTCAATATACAGATAAGGCTCATGGTTCATTTCTTGAAATATAGTAGAGAGATAATTGGCAACTAGAAGGTATAAATGGGGATGCAGCATTTGGAATTAATGCCCGTATTGATACAACTAATTTTACATCAGATGAACTTCCAATGGCTAGAATTGCTGGAGAAATAGAATAGAAAGCTATAAGAACTAAGGATGGTAGAGAAGTAAAAGTATGGAGTATGACTCCAGATGCTAAATAGAAATATGAGGCAGTTTATTTAGACTAGAAGAAATTAGAAAATAAACTAGACCCTATTGATGAATTTGCTCCTTATATAAAAAGGATAGGAATATCTGAAAAAGAATTAGCTGGTATAATAGCCTTAAACCATGGAGATAAATCTGCTATACAAAAAGATATAGTTACGTGGTTTAATCTAAAGGATGCGCATAATTTTGGTTTTATTTATAATGGAAATACTTATTTCTTTACAAATTCAGAATACAGACTAGCTACAAGACCTACAAGTTTAACTACTACAGATAACTTAGTTTTAGTAGGGTTAGCTAATAATGGAACACATAATATAACAATTACATTCAATGTAGACGGTAATGGTAATATTACATCTATGTAGGGTAATGTAACTACCTTTAAATAGATAAAAGCAGAATCCAATAAGATTACTGTATCTGAAAAAGAATGGAAAGAAGCCCAAGATGGTATTAGAAGTCACTTAATGTCAAATGCACTAGGAAAAAATTCTTCATTATTACATGATTATAGTGCCCTTTTAAACGCCAATACAAGATAGCACATAATAAATGCTCTTAGAACAGCAAAGAATTATAAGAGTGTAGCTATGAGGAATAAAGATACAAAATTGGTAGAAGCTTGGGATAAGATGATTAAAATTATAGATTCCTTAAAATCAGAAAATATTCCTACTATATCATTAGAAAATGGAGATACTGTTACTCAGAATGGTAAAAGATATACAATAATTGACAAGGAAAACTTAATTGGAGAAGATGAGGTTACTAAAGAATAGGTAACTTTAACTACAGATAATTTAATTAAAGAGAAAACTTAGTGTATTCCTGTTAAATTTAAAATGATTTAAAATGGCAAAATGTTCACTTAAAAAATTGGCTAATGGTGATTATAGTCAAGAATCCATATAGGAATTAAAAGAATTTGCAATATATGCTTTTAATGAAGCCTTTATGAATATTCCTGATGACACTAATGGAGGACTAATTAAAAAAGCAGTTCGAGATGCGTTACATAAGATAGGAGATTAGTATTCAATGAACTAGTTAGATAAAGTTACTAGTATTGTAGAAGATTTATTAAATGAAGATGAAAGTTTAATTATTGTAGGTGAATACTTACCAATAGAGGGTATAAAGAATGCAATAAACCCTAAATATAGATAGACTGTAAAAGAATCAAACTCTTCTCTGGGAGAACCAGAGGAGGGTGAGACTCTTGCTAAGAAGTCTCAATTCTTAGATGATGTATGGGGTACTAATGTACGATTGAAGAATGCTTATAAACAAGAAGTAACTAATTAGTTAATTAATAAGTTTATTATAGATAGAGAGCATGGTAGTATTGTAAAAAATGCCAGTGACGCTAATTAGAATATTAGGGACTATAAAAATGAGCTATGGCAAGATATTAAGGAGTATTTAATTGAAAAAGGCTTATTAGATGAGTTCACCCCAGATATTTATGAAGATGGAGAATATACTGGTGTCTTTGAAGACGAAGAAGTCAGAAAAGCAATAAAGATTTTCGGTTCTTGGGATGCTCAAAAAATACAATTAAATAGAGATACTGACGATTATCAAATATTTAAAAAGTGGTTTACTCTGAAGAATTTTGATAACTTTACTAAAATGTTGCTAGGTAAAGCTATTATTATTAAACCTGGAACTGAAAACACATTTAGTAATGAAGATAATTATTCTTTTGCTACCAAAAATGATGCAGTAATAACCAGCTGGAGAACTAATGACGATGTTGTACTAGAATAGGAAATTGGAGCATTAGCACAATCCTTAATTAATTCTACACCATATTATTAGTATAAAAATGATGCAGAAACAGGCTAGTATATAAAGTTCTCTGATTTCTATTAGATTATAACTAAATTAAAGGACTCTGTTTATAATCCTGTAACTTCTGAGATTACATTTAGGAGATTAGATAATAGATATTAGAATTTATCTAATTCAGGTTTACTTACTCAGCATGAATTAGATCTTATACAAGGTAAATCTTTGAAGGATTTAATCTGTAGTATTAGAGAAAATCCTGCATTATATAGTAAACTATTATTTACAGCTATAATCAATGATAAAGATACCTTAGTGAGATTGAATTTCACAGATGAAGATTTAAATAAAATGTACTCTTTATATAAGGGTATATTTGCTCCTAATGGTAATTCTATTTAGACTATTTAGGCTAAAGAGGATTATAGAGCTTAGAACTATTATAATTTAATAACATAGGTAGTTGATTCTATCAATTCTGTAAAATTCCTATAGTATAATATTGAAGATGGAGTAGTAAAAACAAGACTCTTAAAAGATTATTCTGCTGAAAATGTAAGAAGGTCTATAGAGAATAATATAGCATATACTAATTCTTCTCATATTTTATCTTCTTTATTTAAAGAGAGAGAAGCTAAATTATATAAGATATAGACATTAGCTAATAAAGCTAACAATTTCTCAGGAATTACATATACTATTCCTAATATTGGTATAACTGTAGTTGTTGATGAATTAGGAAATTCTATTTCTTACAGAGATAAGTCAGGTAAACTTTTAAATTCGAAGGAAATAGAAGAGTTAATAGACAATCCGCTAGTAGAATCTTTATGGCAATTTATTGATGATAACTTAGCTATTGGAGTTTCCTATGATACAAATTTGAGAAAAGCACTTAAAATGTACTCGGTAGGTCATACTATATAGGATTTATTAAAATTAACTTCTACAGTACTTCTTAATAAATATATAGCTAATGTAAAGGGGGAAAGAAGTCATGGTAAAGCTGCGTTAAATAACTTATTTGATAATATATATAAAGGTTATCCTAATAAACCTAAATATAATTCTGAATTAATGGAAATGGGATTATATGGTGAAGTCATGACTCCTATTCTTGATAATATAGCTAAAGCTAAAGCACTTACTTCTGGTATTATGCAATCAGCTTCAGTTAAAGATGCTGATGGTAAAACTCTATCTCAATAGACTCTCAGTCGTTTATTAGGTAACTTAATTCCTTAGTATAATTGGATTAAATCTTATGATTGGATAGGTAATGATAAGGTTAATCCATTCTCTAAGATGTCTCTCATGCAACCAGGTGTATTCAGGGGTATATATACTACAAGAGAAGTTAAATCACCCTATGGAAATAAACCTCAAACATAGTTTACAGTATCTGAGTTTAGTTAGAGTGCCTTTCTATATGACTTTGTCGATGGCTTTACTACTAAAAAGGATGTTCGAGGAGATGTAGTTATTGGTAATGGAAAAGTAGGATTACTACCATCTGTAAACTCTGATAAAAATACTATTAACAGAATGTGTGTAGATTTAAGGCAGAAAGTTAGTTCTAATCATCCTGAGCTTAATGGTAGACAATTTATAGACCTTAATTCTGAAGAGTTACAAAAATTAACTAGTGAGTAGCTTGGACACTATTTCAAGGCAGTTAATTAGAATGTACAAAAAGATTTTGATAAGTTATTTAATTGGATAAACGGTAAGTATCATTTAGCTATATATAGTCTAGAAGATATTAATAGTCGTTATAGTAATCCATCTGATTAGTTATATCAATGGGTAAAGGAATACAATGACACCCATAATGATGTTATATAGTTAATTGATTAGACTCATTATTCTATTGATAAAAAAACTAAGAGACTTAAATCTAATATGCTTTTAAAAGGATTAGAAACTAGATTTTCTGACCCTAGTAAATTAGCTAAATTTATGCAGTGGAAGGAGACAGAAGTTTTAAAATCCTTATTAGATGAAAATGTAGAAATTCGTCTTATTGACGGTACTAATTCCTCTGCTAAAACCTATTTAAAAGACAATTATAAAGATTGGGTACATAATGGTAAGATGGTATTTGCTAAGGTTAATGGTAAGGATATATTAACTAAATAGGACTTAATTAATTTAGGATTAGATATTAATAATCCACATTCTTGGAATATAGAGTTACATCCTATGCTTAGTAAGTATAATGCTTTAGACTATTTCTTTACTTCTCAATATATGTATGCAGGAGTAGGATGTCATACTAATCATCCTTCTAAAGCAGATTATAATGTCCCTATTATTTATAAACATCCAAAATTAGGTTTATCTACATTCTTACAGAATAATCCTCAAGCCGCAAACTATCTCATGGATTTTGATGATTTCTTTAATGAGAAAAGAGATGCATTTATTGAGGTACAAACTGGTGTAGAAAAATCTATTCCATTCTCTGATGATGAAGGCTATATTTACTATGATACTAATCCTGAATGGACAAAAGCTAAAGAAAATTATTTAATATAGAATTAGAATAATCCAGAATTTTAGGACTTTGTAAAGAAAGCGTGGAATGAGGCTAAACTTATAGCTAAGGAATAGAATAAAATTTTATTAAATTCTAGTTCTATTGTATTAAAAATGTTCCCACAGGACTTTAGTAAAGTATTAACTATGTCCTAGGAAGAAGCGGTAGCACGTGGTATGGATCCAGATTGGAAAAATGCCATTGATACTACTTTAAATGGTTTAATAGTACCTAAAATAGAATTTAAGTCAGGTGAATACTTTGATAAAGCATTTAGCTCTTATTTAACTAAAGAAATGGATAAACTTCTTCAAAATGAAACTGAAGATGAAGCATCTCGTTTTGCAGCTTAGCACAAAAGAAACGTATCTTATACAGCAGTTATGCATGAATTTCAATTAAATCAAATAGATGGTGTACCCTCTGTTTATAATATGGCAATTATGTCTGATTTGAAGTCTGATGTATATACAGTATAGGCAGACGTGGATAAAGCTACTAATTTTGATGGTGCTACATTTGTAAATCCATTTATAGTTATTTGGGAGAATAACTCTCTTAATGGAGATAAAGCAGGTATAAATAAGAAGCAATTTGTTCACTTTTATGATAGAGCTACTGGTACAGGAGGTATTATTAAAACTGCAGGATTTGGTTTAACTAATGATAAAATAAGACAGTTTGATTTTTACCGTAACATGATGTATAATATGACCAGTAAGAACTGGAAAAATGCTGATGGCTCTCAACATATTATGCGCGATGGAGGTATTCTTAAAGACTTTGAAGGTAATGATATTGACTATGGTGATTTCTACTACAGAAAAGGAGCTAAATTTTATAAGAGACGCATTTAGTCTTATGATGGAAATAATACTTATTCTATATTAGAGCAAGAAGTTGATGAGAATGGAGAAACAAAGGGTAATGAGAATATTATTCAAGTATAGGTAAATTCTAATTATGATGTGTGGCAAATGTTTGGAGGTATGAACTCTGTAGATTTCTTAGATGGAACTCTTCAAGGTTCTGAAAAGTCTATAGAAATGACCGCCCATGCTGCCAATATCTATGGAACTAAAAAAGAGGGAGTTATTAGAGCACAGACAGCAGACGATGTTATCTAGCCTATGAAGCATTCTGATATACATTATATGCCTACTATAGGTGCTGTTAAACATGGTGCTGCAAACATAAATCCAGTCTCTTCTTTCTTTAATAGAAATGGTTTAAGTTTTATGTAGGTAGAAGTAAGACAAGCTGGTATTTAGCTTGATAAGGAACACCAAGCTGATAATGAAAACTTGTCTCTTATGACCTAGGTTATTTCAGCTGCTTGTTCTATGGGATATACTAAGGGGGAGGCTACTAATCTGTATAATGCTTTATATAGTCTATCTAAATAGGCTACTAAGGCATTTAGAGACGAAATGGGAGATTTACTAAATGGATTCTCTGATAGCTTTAATGCTGCTGTAACAGAGACTATTATGAAGTCTTTGATTAACGCTTCTGCTACAGACGGTGATATGTTATAGTTAGTAGCAAAGAATATTATAAAGAAAATAAATGCTGAAAAATAGTTTTCTATTAATAAAACTAACTATGCTGACATTGATAAAGAAATTCCTTATAGTGATGCTGCTGTTTCTGCTAAGGTAGTTAGTTCTTTAACCTCTGCATTAACTAAAGCTGGAATTAAAACTAAAATGCCAGGTCTTTTGGCAGTATTAAACCCAGCTGAAGGTATTATAAAAATGTATAAAGTACCAGCTAAAGATAAAGATGGCAATATTCTATTAAATGGAGATGGTTCTACTGTATATAAATATGTAACTATGGATTCCATAGAAAAAGAGTATGATACAGAAAATGCTTTTGAAGTAATGGAATAGTTACAAGCAGAACCACTTAGTTATAATACTGATGAAACAGGATTAATAACTAGTATGCCTGA
>OGOP01001626.1_pt1 | contig 15349 bp, 11 predicted proteins | sample 1552591 | NCBI WGS metagenome assembly OGOP01 (sample SAMEA2580120, study PRJEB22360) | human gut metagenome | biome: human gut; feature: human-associated habitat; material: faeces | place: Denmark | collected 2008/2010 | reverse complement strand
TTCTAATACGGTTTTAACTCTCTAATAATGTTATAAAAACTATATATCTAAGGCTACTCTAGTGATCATCTTTCCATTTGGTTTGTTGTCTTCAAAAAGTTTGTTCCATATTTTTGGTATATTTTCCAATCGATGGATAAGGTCATGTCCGTGTAAATTCTCAACATGATAAGCACCGTCAGTACGAATTTTTCCAGCTTTGACTGCGTCGGTAAGAATGCCAATAGCTTTAGGGAAATGTTCCTGGTAGTCGGTGACAATAAATCCTCGAACTGTCAATGAGTTCACTGTAATCTCACCCCAATTTGAAACCTTCAGTGCTTCACGGTTATTGTATCCGGCAATAGAGCCACAAGCAACAACATTTCCAAACTTCTTGACCTTTGTCAATACAAAGCTGAGGATATCCCCTCCAACATTATCAAAATAAGTGTCAATAAACTCATCACCAAGAAACTTTTCAATTTGATCTTGATAGTTTGGGTCCTTGTAATTCACACATATATCTGCTCCCAATTTCTCAACCCATTGACACTTTTCACTGGACCCGGAGATACCAATTACTTTGGATGCGCCCAACAAGTTCTTTGCAATTTGAACTACTACAGATCCAGTAGCACCTGAGGCTGCCGACACACAAACGATTGGACCTTTTCCAGGTGGACTATTCAAATACTGTTTCAAATCACCTGCTTCTGTTAACCCAAAAAAGGCTGTTAAGGAAGTCATTCCCAAAACAGAAAGATAATACTCCAATGGTAATCCGAGCGACGTATCAATACTGTTATACAATGAAGTGTCTTCCCCCATAAAATGATTCCATATACAATGTCCCCTGGTTTGAATCTACTGGAATTGGATTGTACAATCTGACCTAAACCCAAAGACCGCATTGGAGACCCTTCTTCAATTGGTTTAGCATAATGTCTTCTTTTCTCAAGCTTGCTTCTGATCCAAGATCTTTGGGTAGGGTCATTGGAGAGGTATAAAGTCTTAACTATAACCTCTCCCTCTTTGAGCTCTTTGGGGAAACTTGCATGTTTAACAGCAAAAGTTGAGTCCAATTTGTTAAATTCTGGATTGATGAATCCAGCAGGGTGGTTCTTCAATACAATTTGTGTTGCAACCGATGGAAGTGACATGAGCGGAATTAGTCAAATCTTGTTTTTGTCCAAAAATAAAAAATAAAAAATATGAAGGAATAATTAAAGTAGATAAAAATAGAAAAAAAATATAGGGTTGATAAAATAAAATATTATTGTACCTTGAAAGAACGGAAAATGTAGTTGTTGGTGATTATCAACAAGTGTGGAGAATAAAAGAACACCGCACCGGCTCCTATTTTTGCCGACCGAAGACAAAACTGTTACACAAAATGATAGTATGTCTCAACTGCAGTTCCAATTCTCTACAACTGATTTTAACTTTTTGGAACGGCACCTACAAATACAAACGTGTTGCTATGGCTTTTCATAGATCTGAAATCAGGGGATAAATGATCCCGTTTGGCCATTTATTGGTCTCAATGGATTTTGCTTATTCAGTAAGGAGTCAACTTTCACTTGATCATATTTGGATGGTAGTCAACCTCAATTTATGGTCAAACTCCTTTAATGAGAGCATAGTTTTGTTTCTTCGGTCGAATCTTTCTCGTATTTCCGTAGATAATCGACTAATAATAGTTTCTAATATCCAACATTTATTACAACACAATCTTCAATATAGACTTCAAAGAGAATTCATACTCAAAATAAACTTCATTTTTCAAATCCAGTGGTGACACCCTCAGCAGCTGCAGCACTTTGTTCATCTCTCTTTGTCTTCTCTTGGTTCCAACTAAGCAAATTCACGTCTCCGGTTTTTCTTGGCTTCACAAAGTTTATCACCAACAAGGCTAATCCTAATATAAAACAAACACCTCCACCCACCATCCAACTTATCCCCAAAAAGTCGTTCTTTCCTCCGATAACCGATCTTTGGGTGATGTATAAATATTTCTTCCCCTTATACGGTAACACTGGGAAGTGTAATCCAACATTTATTTGGTATATACCACGTTCTAATGATCCGGTATCATTACGTAAAGCCAACTTATTGAATGTAGCTAAAGCAGAAGGGCGCATCCAATTTTGGAATTGGTACCAGGTGGATATATCTGGAATGTTTGTTTCATTATATCCATTTGGAAACTTTTTATACCAATTTGGTGGTGGCACAACTTCAGTATAATTGTATTGAGTTTTCTTGAATCTATTTTTGTCAGTTGACCAGGCAATTCCTTTATCTGTCAATACAAGTGTATTGTCACTTGATGTCCCATTGACCGCCTCAAATGCTTCTGTAAATGTATCGTTAAACAAAGAATTGGCAATCAATCCACAAGGATAAATTCTTTTCCCATTGACATCTGAAAGGGGCTGACAATTCTGTCCTACCGTGTTCTTTATGGTATTTAAGGTTGCTGGCTTTCCATTCAATTGGTCTTCACTGAAAGATTTAACATAACGTCTATGGTTAGCATAGAAATTATGCAAACGATAATAAAGATTGGACCTTTCATTTTTTCCACTACCTCAAACTGCACTTGGCATACTAACTTTTCATCATCAAATTGTTGCGATGTGTCATTTGTTAATTTCCATGAAAATTTTGGCTTCAGCTCAGAGTTTGTATCAATATTTCTAAAGTTATAAGTAGTGAAATTATCAGGAATTTCTGACCAGTAATCAAAGCTAGCCAAATTTTGGCATTGACTGTAATCAATTGTGATGTCTTCAATTTTATGTGATGCATACCACATAGCCGCACCCAAAGGTACAAACACTATGGCAATGGCAACTAACAACGGAATAACTGTCTTTGCAGTCAACACTGGGTTTATAGCTTTTAATCTTTGCTGTGTAAATGAGTTTTCCTTTGGTCTTCTAGACTTTTCTTTCTTCTCAACAAACAGCTCGTCATCGTAATCTGAAGATGATTCATATTCTCCCTCCTGTGCATACTCATCTAATACGCCTTCTCGCTGTTGATCTCCATTATCAATTTGTTGTGCATCATTTGCTGTTCGTGACATGATTATGGGGATAATGAAACAGGGGCTATGTGTCCTGGTATCTGTCCTATTGGTTGGAAAAAACATATCCGATCGTCCCCTTAGTATAAGAACTTTTGTCCTGTTCAGTCGTGTTAAGCTAACCAGATTTCTCTGTTAGAAAGATGAGACAAATCCACACGACCTTGTGTATTAAAAATTTTTTTTTTTCGTTCCATCTGTTGCAACAGTTCAGTAGGTATAAATTTTTTTTTCAGATTTGTTTGCTGTCACTATTGAATATACACAAGACCAGAATAATAGACAAATAAAAGGAATAGAACAAGAGAATGTCTGAAACAGAAGCTGAAAAGAATATTGAAATATGGAAGGTCAAGAAGTTGATCAAGTCTTTGGAAATGGCTAGAGGTAATGGTACTTCCATGATTTCTTTGGTTATACCACCAAAAGGTCAAATTTCATTGATCCAAAAAATGTTGACAGAAGAATACGGTACCGCCTCGAACATTAAGTCAAGAGTCAATAGATTGTCTGTCTTATCAGCAATTACTTCTACACAACAAAAATTAAAGTTGTATAACAGTGTTCCAAGAAACGGATTAGTTGTTTATTGTGGTGATGTCATAACTGATGAAGGTAAAGAAAAGAAGTTGAACATAGATTTTGAACCTTTCAAGCCAATAAACACATCTCTTTATTTGTGTGACAACAAATTCCACGTTGAGGCTTTGAATGAATTGTTGGAAAACGACGATAGATTTGGTTTCATTATTATGGATGGTAATGGTGCATTGTTTGGTGCTGTCAGTGGTAACACTAGAGAAGTCTTGCACAAATTCACAGTGGATTTACCAAAAAAGCATGGTAGAGGTGGTCAATCTGCTGTTCGTTTCTCTCGTTTAAGAGAGGAAAAGAGACACAATTATGTCAGAAAAGTTGCTGAAGTTGCAGTACAAAATTTCATTACTGCTGATAAGGTGAATGTCAAGGGTTTGATCTTGGCTGGTTCTGCGGACTTTAAGAATGAATTGTCAAAATCTGATTTGTTTGATAATAGATTGCAAGCAAAAGTCATTAAAATTGTTGATATTTCATATGGTGGAGAAAATGGTTTCAATCAGGCTATTGAATTGTCTGCTGAAACTTTGGCTAATGTCAAATTTGTCCAAGAAAAGAAATTATTAGAAGCATATTTTGAGGAAATCAGTCAAGACACTGGGAAATTCTGTTATGGTATCGAAGATACTTTGAAGGCTTTGGATTTGGGGTCTTGTGAAAAGATCATTGTTTACGAGAATTTAAACACCATCAGATACACATTAAAAGATATTGAAGGAGAAGAAGTTGTTGCACATGTTAATCCAGAATTGCCTGATAAATCATGGCAGTTGGACAAAAAGACAGGAACAGAAATGGAAATTGTCAAGGAAGAATCATTCTTGGAATGGTTGGCTGAAAACTATAAAAATTACGGTGCTGAATTAGAGTTTGTTACCGATAAGTCATCTGAAGGTGCCCAATTCGTACAAGGTTTCGGTGGTATTGGTGCTATATTGAGATACAAGGTTAATTTTGAACAATTGGCAGATGAATCGAGTGAGGACGAATATTATGATGATGACGATGACAGTTTTATTTAGATTGGTGTGTTCTTTATGTTTTTCATTTTTTATTTTTGTTTTTACCACCTGTTTAGCATATTTTAGTTTCCCTCTTCTTTCTTCTACATATATTATTATACAGTAATACACTAATTTATTTTAAACTACTTCTTTTTGGAAATTCTCTTCTTTTCTATTTTTTTGTTTTTATTCTTTGAACCTTTTAAATCACTTAATGCATTGACTTTCTCGTGACCCAAGACATCATCGTGATGAGCACCAGTAACCATTTGATGAGCCAAATTCTGGAGACCGCTTGTGATGTAAGATTTACGGGTATTCTTCTTGATTGGATTAGCCAAAAGAGTCTTTAATTCATATTTCAATGCCTTGGTTTCGTCTTTAGACAACATCTTCCCTTCTTTTCTCTTACGCTGCTTCTTAATGATATCGTCTTCAAAATCCTCAAGCCCAGATAAATCGTCCAATCCCAAATCTTCGGCTGCTTGTTTTACCCAAGAATCTTCTTTTCTTGTTGCGGTAGATGAAATACTTGCATCCGCTAACTTGGATGAGATTTCCACTCTAGGTTTGATTTGTGACACTAAATCCATTTCTATTGGAAGCAACTTGACATCGTTATGCATATTTAATCTCGATTCTTTGTTAGAGTTGCCAGCTACTAAACGACGTAACTTTCTCAAAGGTCCTGAAGCCTCCTGAGGTGAACAAAACATAACAGATACACCTTCTTTTCCTGCTCTAGCAGTTCTTCCGGATCGATGAATGTATACATCAGCAGACCTAGGCAAATGGTAATGGACAACATGGTCGATGTTTGGTATATCTAACCCTCTTGCAGCTACATCCGAAGCAACTAATACAGCTACTTCGTTCTTTTGGCTTGCTTCCTTAAATTTCTCTAATGCCCTCAATCTTTGTTTTTGAATCATTGATGAATGTATTGAGAATGCTGGTATGTTAAGATTGTTTAGCAATGGAACCAATCTCTTGACGGAGTCTATTGAGTTAGCAAATACTAGAGTCGATCCCTTGTACATTAACAAAAAGTAGTACAAGTATAAGTCACGCTCTGTAGGGCCACATTCAACCAATGCCTCTGTGATTTGCCCTGAAACAATTTCCTTTGGATTGGCATCAACAAGAGTAGGTTTTTTGTCTTTGAATTTCAACTTCTCATTTAACAACTGGACAATCTCATCATTTCCCATCAATGAACTACTTTTACCCTTTTGATGTCTATCTAATTTTCGAAACAAATCTCTCGAGAATGTGGCACTGAAGACCAAAGTCTGCCATTTCCATTCAATGGATTTGCTTTTCGGTCTATTCTTACCAAACAATTCTAATATTTTCTCGAATTCATCAAAATGACCATCTTGTAACAATCTATCTGCTTCATCCAATACTATTATGTCGGTGGACGCAAGTCTTTTAGCCAATTCGGAGTCTCCTTGAACCAATTCTAACATTCTTCCCGGTGTTGCAACAATTATTCCAGGACCATGACGCAACAATCGTTGCTGCTTTTGTATGGAAAGACCTCCAGTTATACTCACAATTCCCCTGGTGGACAATGGTGAATATTTTGCCAATTTATTTAAATGGTCAACAACTTGGTGAGCCAACTCTCTTGTAGGAGCAAAGATAATCCCTGTCGGATGGTTAATTTTCTTATCTTTATTATTTTGTTTGATCAAGTTCAAAGATTGAATATACTTTTCCAAAATTGGGATCCCATATGCTAATGTTTTACCTGACCCAGTTGTTGCCTTACCAATGACATCTTTTCCCAGTAATGCAATTGGAATAGTTTCTTTTTGAATTGGTGTTGGTTTTTTGAAGTCCAACTGGGATAACCCATAAAGTGTATAAGCACTAATAGATGATCCCAAATCTCCTTCTTGCCAATTTGGTAAGTTTATCTCGTTATCGTCTGGTAAAGGTAAATCAAGGTTGGCAAATGATACAGCATTCAATTCATCATTTGATTCTGCTAACTTGTCGTCTTTATCATTGTTGGACACTCTTTCACTAGTATTGGCATCTTCTTGATTATTTTCATCATCTTCAAAACCAGCAAATTCTTCTTCTTCTTCTTCTTCTTCTTGTTCAGTTGGCTTCTCGTCTTCAACTTCTGGTGTTTCATTATCTTCAACATCCATGTTGTTTTCGCCGTTTTCATTTGTCTCTTCTTTTTTTGATTTATTTTCCACTTTACCGTTATCACGTACTATAAACTCAGTTTTCCCGTTAACTATTTGGACATCAACTCCGTCTATTTCCTCTAATCCATAGAATCCTTCATAATCACCCAAATTGTCTGGGATCTCAACTGGTTTCCATTGTAAATCTTTAGCTTTCACCACTTTTGATTCCTTTTTGAGTTTTTGCTTCAAAGTAGGTGGTTTTCTTGGTTTTGAAACCTTATTCTTTCCTTGTTTTGCCATTGTTTAATAGTACTTAAGTGTAGTATTTTATCAAATATCAAAAGACAGAGGTTTAGAATTGAAAAAAAAAAATAATGCAAGAAAAAAAAAATCGCAATGCTCATCTGAAGTGATCCTGACTGCGAAGAATGTACCATAGATTTTAATGAGTATTTGAAAACCCTCACACCAGAGCTGTCCCCAAAAGCCAAATTCTACATACATGGCTAAAAAGAAATCACGATCAGGTTTACTTAAAGCACCTAAGACAATTACAGGAAAACATGGTGTTCCTAAAAGTCTAAAGCCACAAAGGGCGAGAGAAATTATACGTAGATTTCATGTGCTACAAAAGAGTAAAGACTCTGTTCTAGCCAAACTTCAGAAGATTATACCACAAATTTCCAAAAATGACTACCATCAGATTGAAGAAATGTCTATTTACCAAGATTCCTTTAAAGGGTTTGTTTTGCCTTTGAAATATTCGGAGAATCCAATCTACAAAATAGACCATACCCTTAATAAGAATGATCTCATCACAACATTGGCATGCATAGATGCTGAAATTAAACAGCGGGGAGGCATTGAAGCTTACCAATCTGCATCAACTCAAGGTCAAGCAAGTAAGAGAGGTGGAGACTCTTCTAAAAAGTTGGTAGAATGGTTGAAACTGGACTTGTACAAACTGAAACTTCAAAATGTAAATGCCTTGGAAATTGGCTGTCTTAGTCCTTATAATGCAATATCCACAAGTTCAATATTTGATGATGTTGTTCGCATTGATTTGAATTCCCAAAACTCATTGATACTTGAACAAAATTTTATGGATCGGCCACTTCCTCAGAAGGAATCGGAAAAGTTTAATCTAATTTCCTGTTCTTTGGTTATAAACTTTGTTCCTTCACCAAAAGAAAGAGGAGAGATGTTGCTTCGAATAACCAAATTTTTGAAGAAGCCTAAACACGCAATGAGTGCCTTGTTTTTGGTATTGCCGTTACCTTGTGTTTCTAATTCCCGATATTTTGATAACGAGAAGCTAATAGAAATAATGACTGCGTTGGGATTTACTCAGACTTTTTCTTATGAAGGAAATAAGGTGGTATATTGGCTATTCGATTGGAATGGGAAGGTGAATTTAAAGAAGAAAATTCCAAAGAAAGAGTTACACTCGGGATCCAATAGAAATAACTTTTGCATTACGCTAGCATGATACATTTGGTCATGTTTACCTAAGCAGATGCTTCATACGATTGATTTTGGAACGTCATAGTTTGGATTGGAATTTAGAGATGTTTTATTCAAACTTGGGGCTAACCTAACTGGATGTAAGCCATGATTCAGAATTGAACCAAAGATTTCAAATTTAGTACAAATTAATCTCTCATTATATTAAAACTATAATCTAAAAAAGTATATATACTTGTTTAATTATCTGAATAGAACTGAATTACCTAATGTGTATATGTGAATCTATAAAACCCTCTTAAAACTAAAAAAAACTCTCTATGCCCAAACCTGTAATTGTTCATAATAATCTACTCTTTTTCCCTCTTTGTTATCAATATTATTAGCTACTGCAGCTCTTATATCATCTACCATTGCAGGATGCCCGCACGTAACAAAGCATGCTGATCCTGAACTATCCTCAATGCATGTTGCAATTACCTTTTCGATATTTGGTCTACCTTCAATGATTTTTATATGAAATAGCTCTTCCCTAATTTGGCTGTGTATTCCTCCAACTGAATTCACTGGTTCTGAATTATAAGCAGCAGGTACTGATTTCTGCAACAAAGGCTGTAATTCATTTTCCATATTTTGGCCCATTCTTGGCAATCTTTTATTGAAATCATCCTCGTTTACCAATATACCTGGTCGGGTAATATATATAGTGGTTTCGATTTGTGTATCTTTTAATGACATCAATTCTTCATAAAACCAAAGTAATGAATTATATTCTCTGACCACCCAAATCAACCTCACTGTATGTTTCAGTTCTTGGTGTCTATTGATATCAAGTGCTTCAGCAAATATACCAGGTATTCCATTCCCACCAGCAATGAAAACTGCCATGTCAGCATGTTTTGCAGGGGTTGACTCACCGTAAGACCCTTCAATTGCAACTCGAATACTGGCAGAGCAGTTTTCGTTAGATTTCAAATACCGACATAATGATGTCGTGACTCCTTTCTTTACCTTTATAAATAATGTGATATCCCTTTCTGATGTAGTGTAGGTAAATGGATGACTTTGCCAAAAGCAATCAAATCTCAAAAAGTGGATAAATGCATGACCACCAGGAACAGCTTCCCAATTGTCTGGCTTTGGTACAACAACTTTTAATGTCTCATCTGGTAGCAAGTAAACTCGTGCTTTGGGAAATCCAAACGAAACAAGTCGACATATTCTGATTATTCTATCAAATGCCCAAACGGCAGCAGACGTGTAGTAAAACCAAACACAATATAATGCGTCAACGTGCTTCCAAGCACCACCAATGAAAACTATAGCCAAAATAATATGCAATATCAAAAACATTTCGTACCATCGCCTTCTTAATACTAGCAAACCTTGAACCAAAATAATAAGACCGGCCAACATTGCGGTAAATCCCCAATAAATGTACGCTTCGGGCTTTTTTGAGTGTTGTTTCAAATACAAAGAGTAGCATACTGAGTGTACTAAGAATAGAACCACAATGATTCTTGAAAGCCACCTGTGAAACATGATAAAGGTTGAGTAATCCCATCGGGTCGCCCATTGAAGAAAATTGTTTCTTCCTGCAAATAGGATCAATAAAGGCATTAGAGCACTTGCAAGCAAACCTGTTCTCACAGCGTAAAATCTCAATAAAGCATTTATTTTAGAATGGAAAATTGGGTTACCTTCGACGTATTGAAAATCTCCAATAAGCATTTTGAGACATATAACTGTCATACCAGTTAATATTATTGTTTCAAGCCTTGATGGCACTAACATCTCAAGACCTTTTGTTAGATGAAGCTCGTTGGTTTTATTTCTGGAGCCCGTGGCTGGAGTGCTGATGTGTTTTCTATACCAATTGCTAACTGGATCTGTCAATGCTTTGGTGAGATTAGGAAAAATTATTTTGATCCAGTTACCTATGCTTACTACTGCTATCACGACGACCCAGTATAATACTAGATACCATCCGTAATCCACCGATTTGTCATAATTCCCTAAGAACTGTTCATATGACTGTTTGAAGATAAATATTTCAGACTCATTCAACTGCACTGGAAAATTGCCTTGGCTATAATTGGGAAGTTTGTGTATTTCCTCCACTGGTTTTGCATGGTTCTTGTAATACTCCTCGGCATCGTTAACAGTAGACATTGTTATGGTTTTGTTGAATGGCTTGCACATGGAAATTAATGATTCTAGCTCTCCAGGATGACCCACCTGATAGCAATGAGCAAGAGTAGCAAAAGCTGAAAAATTGTCGCAATAACACCATTCAAAAGTGGCGTTTGTTGAACAAAATCTTGCTGTAGTTAACATTATTTGGTAATTGCATCCAAAAAATGCAATCTTTGGTTTTCCATATTTATGGAATGGAGCTCCTATCTGAGCCGTTTCTGGAGCTACTGCTGTTAATATTGAAATAATCAAGCCAACTATAAGTGAAGCTTTAATTCTGCGATACACAGGGCTTTTTAGTCGGATGGGAATCAAAAAAGGTACTAAGACAATTGATATGGCAACAGATATACATATTGCTGGATAATACATGTTGAATTGCTGATAATGGTTTGTAATAAACTAGTAGTGGTATTCTAGAAAGGAAAAAAGGAATTAGGATTATACTTATCTATTCCATCTAAAAACTCGTTCATAAATATTTTAACCAAGAAAAATTCTCTTTAAAAAAAAAAGATGCGATCTGGGCGGGATCATTACCGTTCTTTTTTCTTGTGCAAAATTGATTTCCGATCGGAATTGCATACATCTTTGGCTGATGAAAAAGATAAGTGAGAACAAAGAAAAACGCCACATCATTCAGCTAATTTTAATGTCAAGGAGAGTTTTGAGAAGTCCAAACATTACTCCTTGAAATCAATAATAATCTTCTAACCATGCATAGTAATATAAAATATTTCAAGCCAAGGGATAATTCTTTTTCTTGTTATATGGAATAACTAAGGTACAAAATCACTATAGAGTTGGGAAAAAGGAGGTTCATGACGCCATAGTTTGTCAAAAAAAATGAGATATCATTGGTTCTCATTTTAATTTACAACGGAGCATCACGGAATAATCGCCAAGTGAATATCGGATCCGTACTTCTCTATATCTTGAGGCTTAAACTTCTATATTTGCTTCTTTTACTAGATACAAAGAATATGGTCATCAATACATGTAGATATTCAATTCTTTGGTAACAATGGTAGAAATCAGAATCTCTACAGATGACTCGATGACTAATGAATACAATGAATCTACGACAAAATTTGTTTCTGCGACATTTCAAAGTGAGAGAGAAAAATGGTCGCGACATGCCTGACAAATCAGCAATTCTGGAACTACAAAATGTATGAATAATTGTCGCCCTTTGTGAAACATTCAACACAGACTATAAAAAGATAGCAATATGTTTTTGAATACAACAATATTAGGTTTACTCATTCAAAGCATCAACCAGTTCAAGATAGATTAGTATTATAAACGTTCAAAATGTCTATGTACACATCGAGATTAGCTACAGAATATGTTCCCTTGTCAGAAATCAAAAGACCAATTCCACCGGTGTTGGATTATCAGAAAATAGATGCAATGCTCTCCACGTTGAAAGGAGTGCCAATGGAATCGGCAACTTGCAAGGTCGAAGATATAAGTGCTGGTGAACTACCTCCAATAGATGTCTTCAAGATCAGAGAAAATGGAAAAAACTTTTATTTTGCATTTGGTGGTTGTCATCGTTTTCAAGCATACGATAGAATAAGCAAAGAAACAGAAAAGGAAGTTATGGTCAAGTCCAGAATTCTACCAGCAACTAGAAAGTCATTGAGGATATATTTGGGAGCCTCAGTGGATACTCTCTTTGATAGTGTGGATTCTGAATCATCAAGTTAGCAGAATGGATGTTATTTGTAACCCTGTTTAGGAGTGATACTAATTCAGTTACCACTATGCATTCTTGTGTAAAATTAAATAAAATAGAAATATATTGAGTGGATCAAAAATAAAATTGTTCTTGTACTTGAAGTAGCTTATTAGTTTATAGCTTTGTTTCCAATGTTAGGTGTTGCTGTATGGCAATCATTATTGGATGATCAGATACAGCATGAACAAAGTTAGTAAGCTTGCTGATATCAGTTTGTAATCTCTGGAAAGTTACGCCCTGTTCAATAATAGACCAATTGAGGATAATTTCCAGTATCTATTGCTCTTCTTAATATTGATCTGAGTATCTCGAAAGGTGTTTTCAATTAAATTATTCATTTGCAGAAAAAGCCTTGTATCCGTTCTTCTGTTTACATGGTAGCATTGGTCTATTCAATTTAATAATCATCATGTACGACGCGACGAGTTTGAAAAAAAAATTGAAAATTCTTGGTGTGCCACTTCGATCAATAAATAAGCAATTACAACTACAACAGTTTGACTATTCAAATGACGTCAAAAAGTCTGTCCTGGAAGGCATTACTAAAAAATTGGGAATTCAAGGTTGCTGCATTTATAGGAATTTATTTTCTTATTTCACATGTTGTACTTGAAACTACAGATGTAGTAAACGAAAAGGGGTTAAAATCTCATCTTAAAGTTTTACCAGAAGAAGTCATTGACTACTACGGAAAACAGCCATTTTCAAACGTGGACAAGTATGCGTACATGCAGTATGCAACCAACTATGACTATTTGAATCTTGCAATAATTAATTTCATTCACTTGCGTAAAGCAAACACCAAAATACCCAACTTGGTTATTATTTATGATGAAGTCCTACATTACTATGCTAGTGATAAATGGAGTGAGTTGTACCAAGTGGCAAACCAATACAAAATCACCTTAAAAGCTGCACCTTTGATAAAAGCAAGTTATCAAGATGATTCTAATTGGGCAGCTTCGTTTACCAAATTCCACATCTTCAATCAAGTTGAGTATGATAGAATTGTATTTTTTGATTCTGATTCAATGCTTGTTGATATTCCAAATGAAATTGATTTTGACAATATGGAAAGCAGATTCAATCACATTGACGAGTTGTTTAAAATTCCACAGGAATTATCGTTTGCCCTGCCCCAGGCCTATTGGCTAAATAATGTTGTTGAAGGTAAAAGCCCAAGACCTAGAAAGAATGTTGAAATACCAAATAAAAAGCGATATTCACTCAGGATGAAAAAGCTCGTTAATGATTTGAGCATATATCAGGATTTCAATTTGTTGCCCCTGCTAATTTATGAAAATCATTATTTCGATAATGCTAATCATTTTTTCGCTAATCATATAATGGTGATAACTCCATCAAAGAATACCTTCCAAGAGTTGATGAGGTATATTCACAATCCATGGTGGTGGTCTATAACGAATCGGGGTAGCTTAAGAAAGCCAAATGATTATGATATGGAGATATTAAACAAATATTTGAGTAATGAGCTACAACGCAAGAGAATAAATGTGGGGATCTTACCTCATCGGGTGTATGGTGTTTTAACTGGGGAATTTGGTGAAGAATGGCACGAGCGGTTTGTAGTAGAACCCCAATATTTACCATTCATAAATAAAAAATCAAATAAAGGCTGGCTGCCATTAGAATTTTTTAAGAAAATCAAAGTGGTACATTTTTCAGATAGCCCTATACCTAAACCATGGGAAGAGGAAAATAATGAAGAACATTACAACATCAAAAAAATATATTGTGCTAAAGGTGATATGGAAAAGTTCCACAAAGACTATCCGGTGTACAAACCTCGATTAACTGATGATTGTGATAGTGTTCTGATATGGAATTGGTTTAGAGAACAATTCTACAAAGAAAGACTGGGATATTGGTTTGCTTAGTATTAGAATAGACTACAGAGTAGAAGAAGTGTAGAAATGTGTGTAGTAGTAGTTCGGTGTTTTGACTGCATATAAACTTTTTTAAAGCTGTTGTTTGTAAAATTCTATAAATGGAATCATTAACAATACAATAAAAAAAAAACAAAAGAGAAACAAATCATGAAACTTGAAGAAAAAAAAAATACAACCTAGATCATATTCAAATAAGAAAGAATACCATTCTTTTTTTAAAACAAAAAAGTATATCACTTTTATCCTATCGCTTTGTTTTATTAATTTTTATCTACAGCTAACATGAATGATAATGTTGTGATACTTACTTTACGGGCGGCTAATCATATTACTAATGCCAAACGAGCTGATTCAACCACATCGACTGAGGCGATGCCAACGTTGTCTGATCCCAACGCTTATACTACACCATCTGTTTCTGTCCCTCCCAATAACAATAACCCGTATATAATAAGACAATCAAATCCAGCCGGGACAGTTTTCATTGCTGTGGGTGCCATTGTGGGTGCCATTTTGTTAGGGTTTATTTTATACCATTTGATTGTTTCGTTAACTGCATCAAAATTGGCTAAGAAATCTAATGCCGACGATAGAAAATTATATGAGAAATATCAAAGTAACAATACAAACGCCTATGGTTATTCCGGTGTGACTCCTCAAACAAGTTTGAACAATTTTACTAGCGATTATGGTGGTTCTGTTTCCAAATTACCTTTGTTGAATAAGTCTTTTGCAAATGTAAATGGTTCACAGACGGGTGACAACTCCACAATTTACCAGTCTGAAGTTGGAGCTGCAGTAACGTCTAAACATGATTTGACCAAGATGTTTGTTTCTCCGACTGCCGAAGTTATGCAACATAAGAGGGTTAGATCTAGTCACTACAATCCTTCATTGACCAACTTGTCTTTTGGTGGTTCTACAAGCAATTTGGGTAACCCTTCACTTGCTACTAATAGACACTCACAAGCGGTGCCTAATTTGTATATCAACCAAGAGGTCAATAACAGTGATTACTCTTTATCTCAACATGGACTGGTTGCTCCATCATCACAACAACAGCAACAACAACAACAACTTAATGCACCGGTCAATAGAAAAACTCTTCCATCTATGTATCTTGAAGATTTGATCGATAAAGAATAGAGAAAAGATGTAAAACTTGGGGGGTTAAATAGAAATATGTTACTTAAGTTTTAAAAAGAAGAAAA
>OGOP01001617.1_pt1 | contig 15422 bp, 7 predicted proteins | sample 1552591 | NCBI WGS metagenome assembly OGOP01 (sample SAMEA2580120, study PRJEB22360) | human gut metagenome | biome: human gut; feature: human-associated habitat; material: faeces | place: Denmark | collected 2008/2010 | reverse complement strand
TATTATTCATTTGGCTATTTACGAGAAGCGGATTTTCATATAAAATATGGGTAAGTGGTGAGTATTCAGAAACACCCTGAATAGTTATAATGTTAATTTAAATCCGAGGAAATAGAAAATGAATGCGAACGATAAAACAGAAAAGGTACTAAGAGAAATTCATATCATGCTCTCAAAGGCGGAGCCGTATAAGCCGGAGCCGAGCAGGGTGATCATAAACAAGCAGCAAATGATAGATTTACTTGCTGAGCTGAATAAGTGTATATATGCAATGCAGGATGAGTATGAGCTTACTGAGCAGAGTCGCAATCACGCAGAGAGAGAGTTCAGAAAGAAGGGTGATCAGATAGTCTGGGATGCAAGCAGAAAGGCTGAGGATGTGTATGCAGCATCGGTTATCTATACGGATGAGGCGCTTTCAAGAGTGCGTGATATCATCAATGATACCAACGAGTCACTTGAAAAGCTGTGCAAGAATATGAAGGATAAGATTGCAGAGCAGGAGAAGATAGTTAAAACTAACCAGTATGAGCTCAAGGGACAGCTTCAGGATTTGTCCGATACGGAGAAGTATCTTAAGATTATCGATGACAGAAATAAGGAGATAGAACGTCAGAAAAATGCAGGTAAACCTGTAGAGGAGCGTACTATTGACAATGAAGAGAAGTCCATCTATGCAAACAGACAGACTGAAATCAAGGTAAATATGGATTATATCAGAAAACTGGGACTTGCTGAGGGCGAGGACCTGGGAGATGGTGTAGTGGGTGAAGTGAAGCTTGCAGACGATACACCTGATGCCGGATTAAATCATAGCAATGATAAGGATGAAGCCAAGGCTGCCGGCTCAAAATCGTCTGTTGATGAGGATTATAAGGCAATAAGCAGAAAAGCCGGCAATCCACCTGTTATCAACACAAAGGAAGGGAAGGAGCTCACAGACGGTATCCACAGAATGTGGCAGAGCATCACCGGAAATAAAGGGAAATGAAACACACCTATGTAATATAAAGCAGCAGTTCAAAACAGAACGGCTGCTTTTTGGCTTATATTTAAAAGTGGGTAATATTAAGCAGATTTTAAGAAAAACAAAGTGGATAATCTGATAAAATATAGCTGACTAACGGCAGGAGAAGGTTTCTGTTCAAAATTCATAGAAGGAGGATAATATGACAATATTAGTTTGTGATGACGACAAGGAAATAGTTGAGGCAATTGAGATTTACCTGATGCAGGAGGGCTACGACGTGGAGAAGGCTTACGACGGCATACAGGCGGTTGAAATTATGAAGAATAAAAAAATAGACCTCATGATAATAGATGTCATGATGCCAAAGCTCGACGGAATAAGAGCCACTTTGCAGATACGAAAGGAAAGCAGGGTGCCGATAATCATTCTATCGGCAAAGACAGAGGATGCTGACAAGATTTTAGGCCTCAATGTGGGAGCTGATGATTATGTCACAAAGCCTTTTAATCCGCTTGAGCTTGTGGCAAGGGTAAAGTCACAGCTTCGCAGATATACCACTCTGTCAAGCAATGATGCAGCCGGAGACAAGGTTTATGAAGCCGGAGGTCTTTTGGTAAATGATGATTTAAAAAAGGTGACTGTGGATGGTGAGGAGGTAAAGCTCACACCGATTGAATACAATATACTGCTTTTACTCCTTAAAAATAAGGGAAAGGTCTACTCAATAAACGAAATATATGAGAGCATATGGAACGAGGAGGCGATAGGCGCCGACAATACAGTTGCTGTGCACATCAGACATATCAGGGAAAAAATAGAGATAAATCCTAAGGAGCCACGCTATCTGAAGGTGGTCTGGGGAGTAGGCTATAAGATAGAGGACAACAAATGAAGCAGTATACGATAGGAAAAAAAGCAGCGGTCATAGTCTTACATCAGCTATGCATGATACTTATGGTAACAGGAGTGTTTGCCACAGGCTATGCATTCAGGCACGATGCGCATGAAAATATTGATATATATACACTAATATCGCTGGCGGGCCTGGTAGGCAGCTTTGTGAGCCTGGCATATATGGCAAACGTGGCAGGCAGAAAATCAGAGGATGATTACACAATATACTATTTACCGATTGACAAGGTATACTCTGATGTGATGCTAGTGATATTTACACTGCTCATGGTATTTATGGGAAAAGTGATTTCAGGCGTAAAAAACCAGCATTTTGACTATGCATCACTCATTATGACGGCCGGCACATTTACTTTTTTGTTTGATATGGCTTTTATTATTTTATACCAGAGCATTGTAAGGAAGATAAAAGGCAATATACTTTGCACACACAGCCTGATGTACAAGGGCTATGAGCTTTTGAAAAGAGTTATTGAGAAAAAGGATATCCATACACAAAAAACCAAAGAGATAATGCGCATACAGGAGGCTCTTGAAGCTATCTCGGAAGGAGCGCTTGACACTACACTTAATGTCAATGAGTTTCATGGGCAGCAGAAAAAGGTGGCGGAGGCTGTCAACCATATACGCCAGGGTCTTATGAGCTCGGTAAATGAGAACCTTAAAAATGAAAAACTAAAGGCAGACTTAATAACAAACGTATCACACGATATAAAGACACCTCTGACTTCAATAGTCAACTATGTTGACCTGCTTAAGAGGGAAAATCTGGAAAATGAAAATGCCAAATACTATATACATGTGCTGGAGGAAAAGTCACAGCGTTTAAAGCAGCTTACAGAGGATTTGGTAGAGACATCAAAGATTACCTCGGGAAATGTGAAGCTCAATATGCAAAAGCTTGATCTGGTTGAGCTTTTATACCAGACCGGAGGTGAATTCAATGAGCGCTTTGAGTCGAGAAATCTCACAATAGTTACAAAAATTCCATCAGAACAGATATTTATCTATGCGGATGGGCGTCAGCTTTACCGCTCTATTGAAAATCTGTATACTAATGCCGCAAAGTATGCACTGGAAAATACCAGAGTGTATGTAGAGCTTGAAAAGGCAGATACAAAGGCAGTTTTTACAATAAAGAATGTGTCTAAGAACGAGCTTGACATAGTAAGCAACGGAAATGTAGACCTGACAGAGCGTTTTGTGAGGGGAGAGAGGTCGAGAACCACTGAAGGAAGTGGACTTGGACTTTCGATTGCAAAGAATCTGACCCATTTGATGGGAGGAAAATTCGAAATTAAGGTAGATGGTGATTTATTTATTGCCACAATTACCTATAATATTATATAATAGTAAATAAAAGAATTTTGAAATACACATACGGAGGTAGAATAAGTGAAATTATATGAAAATGGTGCTTACCTTTTAAACGGTAAGGAAGTAATAATTGATGGACCAGAGGCTCAGGCAGCTGTCAAAAGCAAGACCGGCATGGACATCGATAAACAGACAGCTAAGCAGGAGACAATTGCTTACGGTATTTTAAAGGAGCACAATACATCCGGCAATATGGACAAGCTTCAGATTAAGTTTGATAAGCTTACATCGCATGATATCACATTTGTAGGTATCATCCAGACAGCACGAGCTTCAGGACTTGAGAAATTCCCTATCCCGTATGTACTTACAAACTGTCACAACAGCCTTTGTGCAGTTGGTGGAACAATCAATGAGGATGACCACATGTTTGGTCTCACATGTGCAAAGAAGTACGGCGGAATCTATGTACCACCTCATCAGGCAGTTATCCATCAGTTTGCACGAGAGATGCTTGCCGGCGGCGGAAAAATGATACTTGGTTCTGATTCACATACACGTTATGGTGCACTTGGTACTATGGCAGTCGGCGAGGGTGGACCTGAGCTTGTTAAGCAGCTTCTTGAACAGACATATGATATTGATATGCCTGAGGTAGTAGGCATTTACCTGACAGGAGAGCCAATCAAGGGCGTTGGACCACAGGATGTCGCACTTGCAATTATCGGAGAGGTATTCGGAAACGGCTTCGTAAAGAACAAAGTTATGGAGTTTGTAGGACCGGGTGTGTCTAATCTGAGCGTTGACTTCCGTATAGGTGTCGATGTTATGACAACAGAGACTACATGTCTTTCTTCTATCTGGAGAACAGATGACCAGGTTAAGGAATTCTTTGAGATTCACGGTAGGGCTGAGGACCACAAGGAGCTTAATCCGGGTGAGGTGGCTTACTACGACAGATTTATTGAGATTGATTTAAGCCAGATCCGCCCAATGATAGCTATGCCATTCCACCCAAGCAATACTTACACTATCGATGAGCTCAATGCAAACCTCATGGATATTCTCGATGACTGTGAGAAGAGAGCTGAGGTAAGCTTTGACGGCAAGGTGAAGCTTGATTTAAAGAGTAAGGTAAGAGACGGAAAACTGTATGTAGACCAGGGAATCATCGCAGGCTGTGCAGGCGGTGGATTTGAGAATATCTGCGATGCGGCTGACATATTAAACGGACATTCAATCGGAGCAGACGAGTTTACACTGAGTGTTTACCCGGCATCTACTCCAATATACATGGAGCTTGTGAAAAACGGAGCTGTAGCAAAGCTTCTTGAGACAGGTGCAATCGTAAAGACTGCTTTCTGCGGACCTTGCTTTGGTGCAGGAGATACACCTGCCAACAACGCATTCTCTATCCGTCATTCAACAAGAAACTTCCCTAACAGAGAGGGTTCTAAGGTACAGAACGGACAGATCAGCTCAGTGGCACTCATGGATGCACGTTCAATCGCTGCAACAGCAGCAAACAAGGGCTTCCTTACATCAGCAGCGGATATTGATGTCAACTTTACAAAGCCAAAATATTTCTTTGACAAGACTATATATGAGAACCGTGTATTTGACAGCCATGGAGTGGCAGATCCTTCAGTTGAAATCCAGTTCGGACCAAACATCAAGGACTGGCCGGCAATGAGCGCGCTTCCTGAGAATATGCTCCTTAAGGTGGTTTCAGAGATTCATGATCCTGTTACTACAACAGATGAGCTCATTCCTTCAGGAGAGACATCTTCATATCGTTCAAACCCTCTTGGACTTGCAGAGTTCGCACTTTCAAGAAAGGATCCTGAGTATGTAGGCAGAGCAAAGGAAATCCAGAAGGCCCAGAAGGCTATAGAGAGTGGTGAGTGCGCAGGAAAGGCTGTTCCTGAGGTTGCTGAAATCATGGGAGTAGTAAAGAAAAAATTCCCTGAGGCAAGCCATGAGAATATGGGCTTCGGAAGCACAATTTTTGCTGTTAAGCCGGGTGACGGCTCAGCAAGAGAGCAGGCTGCCAGCTGCCAGAAGGTACTCGGAGGCTGGGCAAATATCGCAAACGAGTATGCCACAAAGAGATACCGTTCAAACCTTATCAACTGGGGAATGCTTCCATTCATCATCGATGAGGGAGAGCTTCCGTTCCACAACCTCGACTATATCTTCCTTCCGGGAATCAAGAAGGAAATCGAGGATGCAAAGACGGAGTTTGAGGCATATGTTGTCAAGGATGGTGAATTAAAGCCATTTACACTGAAGATGGGTGAGCTCACAGATGATGAAAGAGAGATAATATTAAAGGGATGTCTCATCAACTATAACCGTAAATAAGGAGAGTTTAATCCGATGGAAGAAACCGGAAAAGCTGGTAAAAAATCAAACATTGAGATAAATGCAGATAAGGGTGCGAAGCAGAATTCGCACCCGGGGCGTGAGGAATGGCCACATCTGATCAGAATAGGTGTCATGGTATTTGTCACGTTTGCAGTCAGTATACTGTTTTTCTTTGCACTGTACAGATTTGAGGGCTTTGCAGGCATATGGAGCAAGCTGCTTGCGGCAGCAATGCCTATTATAATGGGACTTGTGCTTGCATACCTGATGAATCCTGTCATGCTGTGGCTGGAAAGATGCTTTAAAAAGCTTCTTTCCAAAAAGATGAAAAGCGAAAGCAAGCTGCGAAAGGTTTCAAGAGCTCTTGCAATCACAGGCTCGGTTATTATTCTGGTAGCGATTATTTCGCTCCTCATTGCGGCTATTGTGCCTTCTGTCATAGCAAGTATATCAGGACTTATGAAGACACTGCCAAATGATGTTGCGGCATTCATTAACATGATAAAGAACGGCAATTTCGGGGACAGCAAAATTGCTGAGCTCGCGAGCACAGGTTTACAGAATGCAACCGACTACATTGAGGATTATGCCACAGAAAAGCTGATTCCTGAGGCACAGAAGTATGTTGCACAGATTACAACCGGTGTGATTTCGGTAGTCAGAGGCTTATTTAATTTTATTATCGGAATAATCGTGATGGTCTATGTGATGAGTATTCAGGAGACTCTTGCAGGACAGAGCAAAAAGATAATATATGCTGTCTGCAAGCCAAAGACAGGCAATATCATCATTGAGACGATCAGAAAGACAAATGAGATTTTTGGAGGCTTCATAAGCGGTAAGATTATAGATTCACTGATTATAGGCGTGATTGCATATTTCGGATGTCTGATTTTAGGGATTCCATCATCGGTGCTCGTTGCAGTGATTATCGGCGTCACAAATGTGATTCCGGTATTCGGACCGTTTATCGGTGCAATTCCATCGTTACTCATAGTAGTAATTCAGAGTCCGTGGCATGCGCTTTATCTTCTGATATTTATTGTCGTGCTGCAGCAGGTGGATGGCAATATAATAGGGCCTAAGATACTTGGCTCATCTACCGGTCTTTCGACCTTCTGGGTTATGTTTGCCATACTAATCGGCGGAGGAATGTTTGGTTTTCTTGGAATGTTACTTGGTGTTCCGACCTTTGCTGTGATATACTATATTGTGAAAAGAGTTGTTAATTATGCTCTCAGGAAAAAGAAGCTTCCTGAGGACACAAGGGATTATACAAAGACAACAGGCGTAGATACAAAAAATAATAAGCTTAAATACGAGTAGGTGAAATAAGTGGATAAATACGAATACAATCTCAAGCTGGATCAGATAAAAGCCCTAAGCGCCGAGGAGGGCTATATGAGCGCAGCAGAGATTGCAGATAGCATAAATTGGAACAAAATTAAAAATGTAAATACACTCGTTAAAATCGGCGAAATCTACGAGAAGGCCGAAAGATACCAGGATGCAAGGGACATACTTTTAATGGCCTATGACCGTTCACCAATCGGCAGGATGATTATATACAGACTGGCTGAGGTCGCCATCAAGATGGGTGATTATGATGCTGCTACAGAGTATTATGATGAGTTTGTTGAGATAGCGCCTCATGATGATATGAAGTATGTATTAAGATATGCCATTAAAAAAGGGCAGGGAGCTTCATTTGATGAGCTTATCACTATTCTTGAAGAGTACAAGGATGAAGAATACACTGAGGAGTGGGCATATGAGCTTGCATATCTATACCACAAGGCCGGAAAAGCCGATAAGTGTATAGATGCCTGCGATGAGCTCATTCTGTGGTTCGGAGACGGACCATATGTGGAGCGTGCGCTGGAGCTCAAGATGCTTTATCAGCCACTTACCAAGGCTCAGGAGGAAAAGTACAGACGATTCAAGGCAGAGAAGGAAAAGCCGGCTAAGATAAAGGATGAGGCTGAGGTCACTGAGATAGGTGCCATGGAGATGGTAAAGGGCGGAGAGATAGTGCATGATGACGTAACTATTCCGCAGATTACTGTAAATCAGGAGAAGTTCAATACTGTAAATTTACAGCAGGAGATTGCCAAGGGTATGCAGCAGATCATTGAGGCCAAGGGCAAGAATGAAGTTGCTGATACGATGGATACCATCAAAAAGATAGTTGAGGATATTCCTTATCTCAAGCTCGAAAAGGAGCAGGAAGAGTATGTACAGCAGCCGGAAGAGACAGAGCATATCGCTACAGATGAAGAGATAGATGGTTCACTTAAGTTGAATTTCAAGGAGCTTTTGGGTGAAGACGCTGACGGACAGATGTCTATGGTCATGAGTGAAAAGACTCAGCTTGAGCATCAGATTACAGGACAGATGTCTATACATGATGTGCTTGAAGAATGGGAAAAGACCAGACATGCGGCTGAAATTGCACTTAAAGAGGCTGAGCAGCAGAAGCTTGAGTCAGCTAAGGCAAGAGCACTTCAGGAGGCAGGAGACATCATGGAGAGACTAAATGATGTCATTCCAAAGCTGGATGCAGGTGTTACTCCGAAGGAACTTCTTGAGGAGGAGTATTTGAAGGTGCCGGTTGATATTATAGAGCAGAAAGCTGCCGTGAAGGAGCCTGAAGAATGGCAGAAACCGGATATGCAGGAGCTTTATGCAGAGGAGACTGTGGATGAAGTACAGGAGCTGCAGGAAGAACCGGAAGAGACTATAGACGAAGCACAGGAGTCACAGGAAGCACCCAAAGAGGCTATAGACGAAGCACAGGAGTCACAGGAAGCACCGGAAGAAGCTATAGACGAAGTGCAGGAGTCACAGGAAGCACCGGAAGAGGCTATAGATGAAGCCAATGAACCGGTTGGAGAGCCGGAGGATATAATTGTGGCAGAGGAGTCTGAGAAAGACGAGATATTCACGCAGCCGACTACCATGATGCCTGAAATAACAGATGATATGTTAAATGTCGATGATGATACATCAGATGATGAGACTTCACAGGAGAAAGAAAACGTTTCTGAGAAGAGAGATTTTGATCATGTGACATCATTTATCGAGCAGGAAATAGCCAAGATGACAGCAAAGAATCCGGGACTGGAGAAGAAGCTGGATATGGCTAAGACAAGAAAAATGCCGGATATTTCATTGCCGGAGGATTTAGACAGCGAAGAAGATGACTCGAAATTGAAAGAAACAAAACATATAAAAGAGCTTACAAGCGAACAGAAAGCTATATTTTCATATTTCATACCGGTAAAGGGTATGGAGGATCAGATTTGCAAGGCATATAATGCAGTACTTGATCATTTCAACAGGAAAGAAAACGCATCCACAGGCAACCTCATTATACAGGGAGAGCAGGGTTGCGGAAAGACAATGCTTGCTACAAGCTTTATAAAGGTATTACAAAAAGATGGTGAACAGCTTACAGGAAAGATGGGAAAGATTGATGCTGCCGTACTCAATAAAAAGGATGTGCAGCAGGTAGTCAGAAAGATAACAGGAGGCTGTCTCATCATAGAAAGAGCCGGAGATATCGACCGCAGCATAGCTGCCAAGCTATCATTTTTGATGGAGCATGATATTACAGGAACACTCTATATACTTGAGGATACATCAAAGGGTATAAAGAAGGCTCTCTCAATGGATGAGGGCTTTGCATCCAAGTTCACGGAAAAGATATCGGTTCCTATTTTTACAAATGATGAACTCGTATTGTTTGCCAAATCGTACTCGGCAGAGCTTGGGTACAAGATAGATGAGATGGCTATTCTGGCATTGCATAACAGAATCAGCAATATTGAGAGGATAGACCAGGCTACCACTCTGACAGAGGTCAAGGATATAATTGACGAGGCCATAGACAGGGAGGCTCACAGCGGACTGAAGAAGGCTATAAGTATTCTGACAGCCAAGCGATATACAGATGATGACCGAATTGTACTCAAAGAGGATCATTTCAGGGAAAAATAAATACTTATGGGGGTATATATATGTGTAATTTTACAGCAATGGATTGTTACCTGTTTGGTCAGGCAACACACTATGACATCTACAAGAAGATGGGTGCTCACTTAGCTGAGCGCAAAGGAAAAAAAGGAGTGTGCTTTGACGTCTGGGCGCCACATGCGAGGGAAGTATACGTGTTTGGTGAGTTTAACGACTGGAATGAGACCAGTCATGAGATGAAGCGTGTAGAGCCGGAAACCATGGGAGTGTATGAGCTTTTTGTACCGGGAGCGCAAAAGGGTCAGATGTATAAGTTTATTATAGTCACTGAACAGGGTGATAAGCTGTACAAGGCGGATCCATACGCAAACTACGCAGAGCTTCGTCCAGGAACAGCGTCAATCATCACAGATATCGAGCACTTCACATGGACTGACAAAGAGTGGATGGATAAGAGAGCAGCAAAGTCAGATGCTGATGTATATTCTTCACCTATGGCTATATATGAGTGCCATCCGGGCTCATGGATGAGACATCCGGGCAGGGATGATGAGGGCTTTTATACATACAGGGAGCTTGCAAAATCACTCGTATCCTATGTGAAAACTATGGGATATACACATATTGAGCTTATGGGTATTTCAGAGTATCCGTTTGATGGCTCATGGGGATATCAGGTGACAGGCTACTATGCACCTACATCGAGGTATGGAAAGCCTGAGGATTTTGCATACTTTGTTGATCAGTGCCATAAAAATAATATCGGAGTAATCCTCGACTGGGTACCTGCACATTTCCCAAAGGATGCGCATGGACTTGCCAATTTCGACGGAACAGCCACATATGAGTATGCAGACCCAAGAAAGGGAGAGCATCCCGACTGGGGCACAAAGATATTTGACTACGGTAAGAATGAAGTAAAGAACTTCCTTATCGGAAGTGCATTGATGTGGATAGAAAATTACCACGTAGACGGACTCCGTGTGGATGCAGTTGCGTCAATGCTTTATCTTGACTATGGAAAGAGCGACGGACAGTGGGTGCCAAACAAGTTTGGAGGCAATAAGAACCTCGAGGCAGTAGAGTTTTTCAAGCATATCAATACACTCATACTTGGAAGAAATCACGGAACTGTAATGATAGCCGAAGAGTCTACCGCATGGCCAAAGGTAACAGGCAAGGTAGAGGAAGACGGACTGAACTTCAGCTACAAGTGGAACATGGGATGGATGCATGACTTCCTTGATTATATGAAGCTGGATCCATATTTCCGTAAAAATAACCACAACAAGATGACATTTGCGATGAGCTATAATGAGAGTGAGAAATATATTCTGGTACTGTCACATGATGAGGTGGTACATCTGAAGTGTTCTATGCTCAACAAAATGCCGGGCTTAGAAGGGGATAAATTCAAGAACCTCATGGCAGGATATGCATTTATGATGGGACACTGTGGAAAGAAGCTTCTTTTCATGGGACAGGAGTTTGCACAGAAGCAGGAGTGGAGTGAGGAAAGAGAACTCGACTGGTACCTGCTTGAGAATCCGGAGCATAAAAAGATCCAGAACTGGGTAAAGGAGCTGCTTCACCTCTATAGGAGAAACCGCTGTCTGTATGAGCTGGATTCAAGCTGGGAAGGCTTTGAATGGATAAATGCAAACGATGCAGACAGAAGCATCTTCAGCTTTATCAGAAAGAGCAAGGATGGCAAGAATAATATGCTCTTTGTCATCAATTTCACACCGGTAGAGAGACCTGATTACAGAGTCGGAGTGCCAAAGCACAAGACATATCAGCTCGTTTTAGATAGTGAGGATCCTAAGTTTACCGGAAAAACGGTAAAAGAGCCTGTAAAGAAGGCTGCAAAGGGCAGAGGCAAGGCAGCAAAACAGTCATATAAGAAGCTGGACTATAAGGCAGTCAAATCAGAGTGTGACGGCAGACCATTTTCATTTGCTTATCCACTTGCGCCTTACGGAGTTGCTGTATTTAAATACTAATATACAGGTAAACAGCAGGGTAAAGGACCGCGCCAATTTAAGGCGCGGTCTTTATTTTTGCGTATTATATGTCGATATATAATAAAAAGATAACTATTCAGAACCACCCCCTCACATATGAGCAAAAAATATCCATAAATAAAGGCTGCAGAGATGGTATATATGCAGGGCACGGAGCAGGAAATATGCAGATAGAGAATTTGATTAATAAAAGCACAGATACGAAAAATACGGACACAAAAACCATAAATGACATGACAGCGGGTATGCGTGTGTCAGACTACATAAAGACAGACAGCAGTGACAATATGTCAAAAAAGGCGGCTGTTGTCGGTTCGTCAAACTCTGTTGATATGTCGGATACGATATATGCAAGACCACAGGCTAAAAACGAAGCCGGGAATAACGATGGCGCTGATATGGCAGAAAATCTGCTAAATGACATGAATCAGACCTCAGAAAACAGGCGAAATGATATGATTGTCACTGCAAGCACCACCACGAGTGATGATTACAAAGCTGCAAAGGATGACGGCTACGATGTCATTGTCACTGAGACCGACAAGATAAAAGCAGTGCTGGCAAAGGCAGGTGTAGATATATCCATATATGGAGATGATCTGAGCAGGGAGCAGCTCACAGACATCACGGGAAGCCAGACTGAAGCGGCCATGCTTGTCAATCAGATGAAAGCATATGATATTCCTGCTACAGATGACAATATAAAGGCAGGTACAGATGCCATAGACCGGGCAAAGAGCCTTACAAATATATCCAATGAGACAAAGGCATATCTGGTCAGAAATAACATGAATCCGACGGTTTCCAATGTATACAAGGCTACGTACAGCAGCAGTCAGGTACAAGATTACAGGCAGAAAACCAAAATGACGGAGATATCAGATGAGCTGTTTGAGGAGCTTAAGCCACAGCTTAAACAGATATTAGAGGAAGCTCATATAGACAGTAGTGATGAGAATCTGAATCAGTGCAGATGGCTGATAGATGAAGATATAGCCGTTACACCTGATAATGTGCTGCTTGCGAATCAGGTAGACTGCATCAACGCAGCAGAAGAAAATGTGAGCAGTGATTTTTATGCAAGGGCAGTGACAGAAGCACTGGCAATGGGAAAAAAGGCTACAGATGCCACTATGTCACAAGATGGTCTGACATTTGACATGGCAAAGAAAGCCTGTGATGTATTAGGTGAGGCGACCGCAGATGACATTGTCACATTAGAGTCAGATAACATACCTGTCACGATAGAGAATCTGTCAAAGCTTATAGCTGCAAGAGGCAAGGATAGTGCAGCATCGCAAGCCTCAGCGAATAAAGCTGCGGATAATCAGATTACAGACAGCCGGGAAGCAAGGCTTGTGACAGCTCAAAGAAAGCTTGAGGAAGCGAGACTTTCCATGACAGCAGAAGCCAACCTTTCACTCATAAAAAAAGGAGTTTCAATAGACACAGAGCCTATTGAACGTGTAGTGGAGCTGCTTAAGCAGCAGGAAAATAAATACTACGGAGCGCTGTTTGGTGAGAGCAGTGTAGAGGCATCTGATGATAGGGTACGTATGTACAATAATGTCTGTGATATTTTCAATCAGATGAAGCAGCAGCCGGCGTATGTACTGACCCTGGAATCCGCTGATGACACTGTGTATGAGCTGTATACAGCAGGCAAAGCAATGAAGCAGTCATTAGAAGCAGCAGCCTCAGGATATGAGACTCTTATGACATCACCGCGGGCAGATATGGGAGATAGTATGTCAAAAGCATTTCAGAATGTGGATGATATACTTAAAGAGCTTCAGATAGATACATCTGAAAGCAATCGCAGGGCTGTGCGGATACTTGCGTACAACAGTACCGACATCACAGAGGACAATATAAAGCAGATAAAGTCTGTAGATGAGCAGGTGCAGAGAGCATTCAGTGATATGACACCGGCGGTGACGATTGAGATGATAAAAAGAGGCATATCACCGCTTGATATGAGCATGAGTGACATAAGTGACACTGCCAGACGGATAAAATCAGAAAATCCTGACGAAAGGGATGAGAAATTCAGCGAGTTTCTCTGGAAGCTTGAAAAGAAAAATGAAATCTCAGAGAAGGAAAGAGACTCATATATAGGCATATACAGGCTTATTTCACAGGTGGAGCAGTCAGATGGTGCTGTGATAGGCTCACTTGTTAATCAGGGAGCAGATATTACAATGAAAAATCTGCTTACAGCGGTCCGGGTACGAGGAAAGAGTGCCATGGACTATAAGGTGGACGATACCTTTGCCGGAGTGGACAGTGTAAGCAGGGGCATTAAAATTGACTCACAGATAGAAAGCGCATATCATACAAACTGCCTAAGGGATGTGCTTGATACACTTTCACCTGAGAAAATGGAGTTTGTGCAGTATGACAGCTGGCTTGATATGACTCCGGAGCAGTTAAGGCAGGCTGTATATGAGGCCAACGAGGATAACGCACTGTCAGAGCAATATGCCACAGAACAGCTAAGACAGTTCAATCAGGCAGTTTCGGTGCCTGAGAACGTATATGCTTTTCTAGAGAAATATGATGTAAAAACAACCGCGGTAAACCTCATGGCTGCGTCACGGCTAATGAAAAATCCGTCAGAGGCAGTAAGAAATCTCTGGGAGCGTGGAGACAGTGCTACGGCAAGGGCTCTTTTGGATGAGACTCTCAGACGGTTTTCGGAGTCGGTCAAAAATCCAAAGGAGCTTGCGCAGGCGCAGGAAACGCTGGCTGATACAGCAGAGCATGTTATGGATTCGATGATTATAGAGGATAGGCACACCGGTTCAATAGACCTCAGACAGATGAAGTTATTATGCAGTCAGCTAAGGATAGCTTCAAATATGTCGAGACAGGAAAACTATATTGTACCAATAGAGACTGCTGACGGGGTCACAGGGATGAAGCTTCGCATAGTAAGAGGTGAAGATAAAAAGGGACTGGTTGACATATTCCTTGAGGATAAAAAATGCGGCAGGGTAGCTGCATATTTTGAGGCAAAGGAAAACTCAGTATCTGCTATGATAGTCACAGACGATGAGCAGACTAAAAAGCTGTTTGAAGACAATATCACTATGTTTGAGGCAGGAATAAGTGATGGTGAACAGCGTGTGCGCATAGATGTGGCACTGGAGCATGATATATCTGCAAAAGAGTCTAAGATGTCAGATATGAAATCAAATACTGAGTCAGATAATGAGACAAAAAAGCAGCTTGATGGCAGTGAAAGTGTCCAGACAACCAGACTATATCACATCGCAGAGCAGTTTATTGTAAATGTCCAGAGGGTGATTGCGCAAGATAGTCTGTAACACCGATATATATTGCATGTGCCAGGTCATCCTGATAGTTTTTGTCAGTAAGAAGAAGTGTCTCAGCAGGATTACTCAAGAATCCACATTCTACGATTACGGTCGGGGATGTGGATTTTTTAAGTATAAAGTATTCTTTATTGGGCTTAATGCTTCGTGGCTTTGCGACACAAAGAGAAGTGTTTAAAGCTCCAAGGACAGAGGATGCGAGCTCTTTTCCTGCATCAGAGGCTTCATAATAGAATACCTGTGGACCGCAGCTTGAATTGTCCTCAAAGCTGTTTTGATGGATACTGATGCTGACTGCCACATTGCTTTTAGACATCAGGGCAGTTCTCTTTGTGAGATCATCTGTCTTTGGATGCTTGGAATTATCCGGGGCGAGGTCGCAGTCGGTGGTTCTGGTCATGACAACAGTAAAGCCTCTGTTTTCAAACAGCTGTTTAAGAGCCATTGCAATACTCAGGTTGACATCCTTTTCCATGACGCCGGAGGTGGAAATCTTACCGGGATCACTTCCACCATGTG
>OGOP01001607.1_pt1 | contig 15461 bp, 17 predicted proteins | sample 1552591 | NCBI WGS metagenome assembly OGOP01 (sample SAMEA2580120, study PRJEB22360) | human gut metagenome | biome: human gut; feature: human-associated habitat; material: faeces | place: Denmark | collected 2008/2010 | reverse complement strand
TGGGGTGCTGTGGTTAGGAGCACGAGAATTAGTATACACTCTCGAGGCTCAAAAACCTAACGTTCAATTCCTCGCGATCGCGTACAAGCATGCGAGCAAATGCGAGGGCATCCTCGAGCCTGGTACAAGTCTTCACGCGCCTGTCGTTGTAATTAAAGTCGTAATACCATACGTTGAACTGCTTGAAGTCGGTCATTTGAATAACTCCCTTTCCGTCTCTGCCTTACAAGAAATATAATATCACTAACTGCTACAAAAAACAACTTGCAATTATAACAACAGTCACTAAAATAATAACCAAGTTCCAACAGACGAGGGAAAGGATCGTAATGAACAAGTCCGAAACCGAGGCCCTGTGGAGGGCACTATGCGCAACCACGTGCAAGCCGGGCACGCATGCACCCTATGATAGCGTGTGCGTACATAACCGCGTGGTCTACGCTACCGACAGTTATGTACTGCATCGCGTCGAGGGCCTTTTCCAATCCGGTATGCTCTTCCGTGCGCTTCACGGCCATAGCCTCGCATATATCGACCGTACCGACGTATTGGACGGGCTGCTAAAATACAGACCCGATAACCGCGAGTTTGCGAACCTTATCCCCGATTACGATCCCGCAAAGCTCATGCTCGCGCTGCGACCTCATCGAGCGCTAGGCTCGACGGTCAAGTTCTATAGCGGGGCGCGTCGCGAATATGCGCCCTTGGTCATCATGAGCAAGACGATCACCACCAAGGAGCCGGTCATCATAACGACCGTAATCCAGGGCGAGAAGAACGGCTGGAAATAGCTACAATACCGTTAGGCTTACGGGACTCGGTAAAGGGCCGGGTCCCTTTTTTCTGCCGGAAAGGAGGCAATGGAATATGGACGTCAATGTAGTTACGGATCTGGTGAGCAACGTGGCATTTCCCATCGCGGCATTCGTGATGATGTACTACAGCGACACGAAGACCATCGAGGAGCTTCGAAAGACCATCGAGGAGAACAGCCTGATCATGGCTAAGCTCTCCGAGAAGCTCGACAACCTGACGACCAAGGAGGTCTAGTCAATGAAACCAAACCGCATCGAGCGGAAGAAAGGCGCGGCATCTGCCGCGTTTTTCTTCGCGCTCGCGATCGCGTTTTCTGCTCCGACCGGAGCGGAGGCATACCAGAGCGTCGACAATTACGTATCCAACGGGCACGGTTACCTTAATGCGAGCTATCTCGTCATCCATGAGACGGCGAACCCGGGCGCGAGCGCCTACAACCACACGTTGCTGTGGGCGCGTGACGATACCTACGCCGTCCATCACGTGATGGAGCTCGACGGGTCTATCGTTTACAACACTGTCCCGGAGAACCGCCTTTGCTGGCACGTGGGCAACGGCAACGGGTACACGATCGGCATCGAGCTCGCGCACGCAACCGATGCAGCCGATTTCGCTAAACAGTGGGGCGAGGCCGTCAAGTGGACCGGAGACGAGCTACGAGCCCACGGTTGGGACACGTCGCGCCTGCTGTCCCACTACGAGGCCGCTCGGCGCTGGGGAGGTTCCGACCATACCGACCCTAACGGTTATTTCCGCGCATATGGAAAGACGTGGCTCGAGTTCAAGCAGGCCGTTTCCGCGTATCTCGGTAGCGGATACGTAGCGCCGATCGCGCCTACCGACGGCAACGGGGGCACTTATCGGCCTTCAACCTCCGCGGCCCGCTCGTCCTTCCCCAAGTCGACCGGGAAGAGCGTCAATATCCACTACGCGCTCCATAACAGCTATGGCTCGTGGAACGGGGCCGTGACCAATTTCAACGACAGTAACTCCGAGGGTTTCGCGGGCGCGCCCTACGGCTCACACGATATGCTGATCGCGTGGACCGATACCGGTACCCTTCGCTATCGCGTCCACACCGAGGAGAGCGGTTGGCTAGGTTGGGTGCAGACCGCAAACTACAACGATTCAGTGAACGGCATGGCAGGCATCTGGGGACAGACCATCGACGGCGTGCAGATGTACTACATCACGCCTAACGGTGACTATAGACAGGTCTATTACCGCTCCCAGGACGTCGCACACGCCGGTTACTGGGATGAGGTCTGCGATGATGGCTCCACCTACGGAGGCGACGACTACGCGGGCATGTACGGTTATGCGCTCGACCGCCTGCAATGCTATGTCTCGGACGGCACTCGTCGATAAGTGAAAATTATTGCAATACCCGTTGACACACAATGCACCACTTTTCTATAATGCTAGTGACAGCAACGGGAAGGGGGTGCAACTCATGACAAACACAAAGAAGGAGCGCGGTAGAATCGGACGACGAATCCAGATCTGCCATTGCATCGGCAAGACAGTCGCCAATGGCAAGCTGATTGATTTCGAGTACGACCTCTACGGTGACTATTCGGACCCTGTGAAGGCTACGAACACGCTCCGCCAACGATTAGGTGACTCGTTTATCTCGATCACAAGCGTCGATACCGAATCAGACTACTATTCAATCCCTACTAGACTATTCTTGAAAGTCGCTATGAATTACGCAATCGGAAAGGAACCTCATTATGACTAACGACAATACCCAGCTCGCACCTATGGACAACTGCACCGACCTCTACACCCCTGCAAGCTACTCCAGCATCCAGGCTACCGACAAAGACACCAAGAAGCTCGTCGTCAACGCGATGAACAACGCCGGGTCTCTGTCCGAACACGAGGGCGAGACCCTCGAAGTCATCGGCGTGTTCGCCAAGCCCGGCATCCGCCGCGCCCGCGACAAGAACGGCGTCGATATGCCCTGCACCAACACCACACTCGTCTGCGTGGACGGAACCGCCTACTTCTCCCAGTCCGAGGGCGTCCGCAACGCCGCGGATAACTTCATGGCCGCGGGCCTGTTCGACGACGGCGAGATCGTCCCGATGAAACTCGTTTCCAGCAAGCTCCCCAACGGCAACACGCGAAAGACGCTCGTGCTCGTCTAGTCAAGACTTAATCCCCAGCTCCCGTTGCTTTAACATCAGGCGGTGCGGCCCGGACCGCACCGCTTTTTATTTTGGAGGTAGAGCCCTATGGCACGTGCGAAAAGGACATCGGACGAGGTATACAACGCGCGGCGCCGCGCCAAGCGATTGCTGGCGCGCCTGGAGCGCGAGGACGTGAGCGGCATGAGCGAGTCGCAGAAACGAGCGCGCGCCGACTATATCGCGAGCGTGCGCGAGCAGATCGCGCAGTCCTACCAGGGGACGCGGCAGGTACCCGAGGCGCAGACGCGCACCAAGGAGGCCGCGGAGCGCCTGGACCGCATGACGACCGCGCCGAGAAAGGCGAGGTCGCGCGACGCGAGGTCGAACCTCATATTCCAGAGGCAAATCAACCTGGCGCGCTCGGGCGCGCCGAGTACGCTCGGCGACAGCGGAAAGGAGGCCGTGTCGGTCTTCTACGCCGCGACGCGCCGGTTCTGGCGCGGGAAAGACCCCAAGGAGAGGAACAGGCAGATCATGGAGGGGCTTGGCGTGACGTCGCTCTCCGAGGCATACGACCGCGTTATCGGGGCCAATGGGAAGGCGCTCGACAGCGCGGTGTCGGCAGGGGCGCAGACGTCGCTTATCGAGGGGCTGACCTCCGAGAACGAGGACTTCTACGGCGAAGTGGATTTCGACGCCGAGCTGACCGGTTCGACGGTATGGGCGTCCAAGCTCGTTATGTTCGGATAGTAAAAAAGGTGCGGGGATGGGATTCAAATTGAAAGGGCCGGAGTTTCGTGTAGCGGCGAGCTACGACACCGAGACGTGCAACATATGCCTCGACCGCGCGGAGAACACGTGGCGCGCCTATCCCGTGCTCTTTATCCTTAACGACCTGCGCGGGTGCGACCTCCGCGCCTATGAGCCGGGCGCGGGGCATATCGGTTTCTATCGCCACGAGGCCGAGATGCAGGCCGCCATAGACGAATATATCGCATGGGGCGAGCGCGAGCGCTGCGTACCGGTCATCTGCGCCTACAACCTCATGTTCGACCTCCAGCCCCTCATGCACGACCTCAACGAGCGCTGGGATATGGAGGTGACCGCGCAGAGTGCCACAAGCGCCTATACCGTCGATATCGTGCGCGACGGCGCCGTGAAGCTCCGTTTCTGGGACACCTTCTATCTCGAGATGCGCGGGCTCGCGAAGATGGGCGAGGCCGCAGGTCTGCCGAAAGCCGAGGGCGATTGGGACTATTCCAAGGTCCGCACGCCCGAGACCCCACTTACGCAAGAGGAGCTATTCTACGCAGGGCGCGACACAGAGGTCATCCCGGCATATCTTCGCTACCTGCTCGAGTCCAACGAGTGGCTCCGTCCCGAGTGGCTCGGCGTGCGCGTGCTGACAAAGACGTCGCTCGTGCGCCAGGCGGGAAAGATGGAGACGGGACGCCTCCGCATCCCCAGGGCGAAGGGCAGGCCGATCTCGGTTCAGGCCGCTTTCGAGCGCATGTGCTCCGAGGAGCTCGCGCCGACATATGCGCAGTACGCGCTGCGCAAGGCCTGTTTCCGAGGAGGCTTCACGCTCACGAGCGCGCGCTACTCCGGCATCGTGCAATCGAACGTCTACTCGATTGACGAGACGTCCGCGCACCATGCCTACATCAACGGCCATATGTGCCCGGTGCACTTCCGCGGCCTGCTGCCTCCTGTGCTCCAGGCGATGGCCGAGACCGTGCGCTCGACCGGGCTCGATGAGGCGATGCGCCACTGGGAGGAGCCGTTCGGGTGCGCATTCCACGCCAAGATACGGTTTACGAACATGCGCCTGCGCGAGGGGAGCGCCTTCGCGTGCTGGGATATCGCGCTGCTGTCAGAGGCGAAATTCAAGGCCAAGGGTCAGCTGGGCGACTGGGGAGGGCAGGCCGACCGCGACGGCGTGACCGCGGTTAGAAGCGCCGGTTACGTCGATACCGCATATAACGGCCGCTTCGCATTCGGAAAACTCGTATCGGCCGACTCGGCGATCGTCAACGTGTCGGAGCTGGAGCTGTGGTGCATGAGCCGCGTCTACTCGTGGGATGCGATGGAGGTCATCCTCGGTGAGGGGACTATGAGTTTCGTGAAACCGCCCGACTACGTGACCCTGCTGTCAAACCTCTTCTACGCGCGCAAGGCCGCGTGCAAGGAGATCCTCAAGACCTACGCCACCGGCACGCCGTATGAGCCGGACATTCCCGAGACGATTCCCGATGGAATAGCCGCGCGCATCCGCTCGGGCGAGATGGAGCGCGCCGACCTCGAGGCGTACTATAACTCGACCGTAAAGGGCATGTTCAACTCCATCTACGGCATGGAGGCGCAGGACGTTTTCAAGCCCGGTTACAAGGTCGAGGGCGGCGAGATAAGCGTCGACCGCTCGACCGTCGTGTCGCGCGAGACCTATGCGGAGCATTACGAGGACGCGAAAGGCAAGCTCGTGCTCTACCCCTACGGCCTCCGTATCGTGGGCGGGTCCCGTATGGCTATCGTTGCCGCGATCGAGCTCATATACCGCGCGCTCGGCGAGCGTGTGCGCGTGCTGGGAGGCGATACCGACTCGCTCAAGATATCGTGCGATGATGACGTCACGGCGGACGACCTGATGTGCGCGCTCGCGCCGTTCCACGAGGCCGTCACAGCCTCCATAGACTCCTGCATGGGCCGCATCCGCGTCAACTTCCCGGGATACGCATCGACGCTCGCGGGCGTCGGGACGTTCGAGGTCGAGGGCGAGGCCTACCCGCTCCATATGGACGCGTGGAACAAGGCGCGCGTGAGCTGGGACGGGGCCCACGCGCATATCACGTGCGCGGGCCTGTCGCGACCGACGGGAATGTACCATATAGAGAACTGGATTGACGACATGAGCGCGGTCCACGGATTCGCCGAGGTCGCGCCGCGCGTGCTCGGCTGGGGCGTGCGCGTGTCGCATGCCGTGTGCCATGCGCTCGAGCACTACAGGCCCGCATCCGCCGACGTGCTGGATATGGACGTGACCGACTATCTAGGCGAGACCGCGCACGTGAGGACGCACGAGTCGATAGCGCTCTATCCCTCCGACCGCGTGCTCGGCGATTCGGAGAAGGGCGGCAACGCGCGCACCGTCGCCTATATACGCGAGCGCTACGGGCGCGAGGTGGACACGGTCGAGCGCGTCATCGACTACGACGGCGAGCGCGCGAGCTACACTTACATCGACGATGAAGGGAACGAGGCCGAATGGTAAACCTTAACGACGGCATACACTACAACTGGGAGAAGACCCTGAGCTACAACGCGGATATAACCATGGTCGTCGGCGCGCCCAACAAGGGCAAGACGTACGGCCTGCGCGCCTACGCGCTCAACGCGGCGATCAAGCGCGACGAGCGTTTCGTCGAGGTCTGCCGCACGCTCGACGAGCGCGACGCCGTGAAGAAGGGGTACTTCGACAAGCTGACCGCGACCGACGAGGAGTTCGGCGGATACGATTTCAAGTGCGAGAGCAACGAGTTCAAGTACCGTCCCGCCGACGCCGAGAAGGGGACGCCGTGGAAGGTGTGCGGGTACGTCGTCGGCTATGCCGAGATGCAGGGAACCAAGAAGAGGACGTTCACCGACGTCAAGAACGTCATCTTCGACGAGGCGATCATCGAGAATATCGACGCGACGCACACCTACAAGCGCAACGAGTGGAACATGCTCGCGCGAATCATCGACTCGTGCGTACGCGAGGACCCCTACGACGGGCACCGGATAAAGCCGCACGTCTTCCTGCTGGGCAACGCCGTCGACCTGCTGAACCCCTATTTCGCGGCGATCGGCGTGAAGGGCGTGCCGAGGTTCGGCTATACGTGGTATCTCGACAAGATGGTCCTGCTCCATTACGTGGAGCCGGACGAGCACGACCTATACCGCATGGACAACACGCTCGCGGGCCGCATGGGCAAGGTCACCGGTTACACGAAAGCCACCTACGCGAACGACTTCGCCGAGGACGACCGATACATAGCCAAGAAGCCGGCGCGCGCCAAGTACGTCATGGGGTGCGTCCATATGGGCGAGAGTTACGGCATCTGGATTGACATGAGCGAGGGCTATTACTACGTCACCGGGAAGATTCCCAAGAATGCAGAGCCGGTTTTCGCGCTCACGAGGCGCGACAACACGCCGAACCGCATCGCCGCGCAGCGCGCCGTCAAGACACTGCGCGTCATCGTCCAGATGTACTACGAGGGCAGCGTGCTCTTCGACTCGGTGAAGGTGCGCGAGGGGTTCCTGGACGCGATGTCGCTCTATGGCGTAAAATGACCGAGACGCCCGCGACGACTCGCGCGGCAGGCGGCGAGTAGGGACGATTCGGGACAGCTATATCGTTCGGTCGATACCCGAACCCCGCACGCTCGGCGGCGTGTTTCAGCCGCACGCGCCATGTTTCGCAAAGGCGTTATATAATGGGCGCGATGCGCGGGCGAGAGCCCGTTCGCATCGCGCCCTTATTTATAGCTATAGAAAGGAGCTGACATGGACGAGGACGAGAAGCCCAAGACCGAGGGCGAACCGACCCCGGGCGAGCAGATGATCGGGGGCGAGACCGGAACGTCCGGCGAGGAGGCGCACCGCATCGGCGAGTTCGACGACCTGCGCGACCGCCTGGAGCGCATCGAGGGCATGCTCGGCACCATCACCGAGACGCTCGATTCGATGCGCGCGACCGCTGCCGCTATCGACATCGACAACGGGGCCGACGTGATGGACGGCGACGGCGACGGTAGCGCCGACGTCATCGCCGACGAAATCGAGATTCCCGATTACGAAGACATGGACCTTGACCTGTAAGGAGGTTAAAAGATGGCAACCAACAACACCACGATCGCGGGCCGCGTGTACCTGTCCGCGACCAATGATTTCCAACAGCGCGTGCCCGACCCGACCGTCTCGGGTATCGACGCGACGTCCAAATTCCTGTTCCAGCCGAACAACGGCCGATACCTCAACGAGTTCATCGACGCCTACGTGAACCGCATCGGCGACCAGATCATCCACAACAAGGAGTGGGAGAACCCCCTGCGCGCCTTCAAGGGCGCGACGATGCGCTACGGCTTCAGCATCCAGGAGTCCGCTTTCAAGTGGATCAAGGCGCACACCTACAAGGTCGACGACGCCGTGCTCGAGAAGGTGAACGCGCCCGAGGCCGCGGTCTGGTACCACAGCGTCAACCGCAAGGACCGCTACGACATCTCGCTCGAGTACCCCGACCTGCGCCAGGCGTTCCTGGACGAGTACGGCCTGAACCGCCTCATCGACGCCGTGCTTACCGTCCCGCGCAACTCGGACAACTACGACGAGTACCTTTGCATGCTCAACCTGATTGCCTACTACGAGCACAACTGGGGATTCTTCAAGCACCACGTGAGCGCAGCCCCGACCGACGAGGCGACCGGTAAGGAGTTCCTCAAGGCCGTGCGCGCCTACGCGAGCAAGCTCGAGTTCCCGACCTCTCTCTACTCCCCCGTGTCCGCCGAGTACGGCATCCCCGTGTTCGCCAAGCCCGACGAGCTCGTGCTCCTCATCACCGCCGACGCCATGGCATCCGTTGACGTAGACACGCTCGCGGGCATCTTCAACCTCGACAAGGCCGATATCAAGTACCGCACCGTCGTCGTCCCGGACCTCCCCGTCGCAAACGCCTTCGCGCTCCTCACCACGGACGCCTTCTTCGTGTGCCAGGACGTCGTATACGCTAACGAGAGCTTCTACAACCCCGCTACGCTCAACACGAACTACTACCTGCACCACTGGGAGATCGTATCCGCCTCGCCGTTCGTCCCCGCGATCCTGTTCACGACCGACGCCGCGACCGATATCCGCACGCTCACGCAGGCCGTGACCGACGTCGACATCACTGCGGCCTCGCAGAGCCTCAAGCCCGGCGATACGACGCAGATGACCGTTAAGCTCGTCGGCACCATCACGGACAACGACCTCGGCGTGACCGTCGAGCCCAATGCCGTGACCTGGAGCGTGAGCGCCGAGACCGCCGCATCCGACGGCAAGCCGATCGCGCTCAACTCCGCCACGCGCGTCGACCGACTCGGTGTTCTCCATGTCCAGAAGTCCGACCTCGAGGCGGGCAACGTCCTCCACGTGACCGGCACGACGTCCTACGTCAACCCCTCCGGCAAGACGTCCCACGTCGACCCCTCCGGCAAGACCACGCTCTATAAGACCGTGGACATCAAGATCGCCTAGCCTATAATCTATAGTGCAAGGCGCCGCGCCCCCGCTCATGCGTGAGCGGGGGCGCATTTCCTTTAGGAGGCAAAATGGGCGATTTTCCTAACCTCGATAACGTCGACGTGTACAGGTACGACGACACGCTCGACTATTCACGGTTCAAGCCGACCGCAAGGCTCAAGATGTGCAACGTGCCGTGGTGCGGCCGGTACGACGATGTGGTGAAGTTCGACGACGACGCCGCGCGCGATGCATGGTTCGATTCGCTCGAGGGCGAGGTCGTCAACCTCGAGACCATGTTCAACGTCAAGCCTGACGGCGCATCCAAGGTACCTGTGCCGGTGACCTCCGCTCAAGGATATAACTATCTCGTCGTGGACCTTCCGCGCATGACGGGCGACGCGCAGCCGCTCGCGTATGCCGCGGGCGAGCGCAAGCGCCGCTATTTCTATTTCATCCGGGACGCACGGCAGCTCTCCCCCAACTCGACGCGCCTGATCCTCACGCTCGATGTATGGACGACGTACATCAACGAGATGCAATTCGACTACGTGCTGCTCGAGCGCGGACACGCGCCGGTGGCCGCGTCGAGCGTGGCCGACTACCTCGCGAACCCACGCGAAAACAGCGCGTACCTGCTCTCCGATGACGTGAACACCGGGGGCGAGCCTTTCGTCGAGACCGCGCGCGCCGTCAAGAACTACAGCGCCGAGACGCAGCGCGCGTGTATCGCGACATACGCCGACCTCCAGGGCGATTTAGGTACCGCTGCCGCCCCGAAGGTGCCCGCGATTTCAGAGCCGGACGTTTCCGGCGTGCTCGCGCCGCGCGTGTACTCCGTGGCCGTAGGCGACCTCCAGCCGTTCCTGCGCGCGCTCGAGGCCAACGCGCCCTGGATGAAATCGACGGTACTCGGCGTGTTCTTCGCGCCGTCCGACCTGCTCACGCAGTCAGCGCCGTTCACGCTTTGGGGCATATCGATAACGGTTTTGAATGCGGTACAGAAAATCGAGCCGTTCATTCAGCCCGGCATGGCGGATTTCGGCTACCCCGCGAAGGCCGCAGGTTTCGCGAAGCTCTACACGTACCCCTATGCGGCGATCCGAATCGGGGACGAGCGCGGGCAGACCTCGACGGTGAGAATCGAGGACCTCGGCACGGACGGTATCCAGCTCGCGAGCGCCGTGAACCTCGTCATGCCCTATATCTCCATCGACGCGCGCCTGCTCGGTATCGCGGGCGCGACCGATTCGCTCACGTTCCAGACAATCGAGGGCCGCACGTACAGCTACGGCGGCGCATGGGGCGAATACCTCAAGAGCTGGAGCCTTCCCGTGATGCAGGTGAGCCAGAGCGCAGCGAGCCGCGCCGCGTACACGACCGTATACAGCCGCGCGCACGCGAGGCTCGCGGCAGACAACGCGCTCGCGTCGTCGCTCGCGTCCAACGCGACCGCTAACGCCAATGCGAACAACTCCGCGAAGAACATCACCGACAACAACGCCATCAACACGGCCGCGAACACGGCAGTCACGAAGAACGCGAACGACTGGGCCCTCACGGGAGCAAGCGCCTCGAACAAGAAGCTCAGCGCCGACTGCAACGCCGACAACGCGGCCTCGACCGCGATGACGGGGCTGCAGAACGACGTCGTCGCGATCACCACGGCCAACAACAACGCGGCAGCGATCGCGAGCACTGCGGGGGCCGTCGTGACGGGAGGCCTCACCGGGGGCCCCGCAGGCGCCACGAGCGCCGCGATCGGAGGTGTATCCGACCTTGCAGTCTCGATCCCGTCGGCTAACGCGGCAGCGGCGATTTCGCAATCCAGCAACTCCGCAGCCGTATCGGTAGCGCAGACCAACGCGCTCCAGAAGACGCTCAACGCCGCTAATTACACCGCGGCCGTGTGGGGAGTCCAGAACAACGCGAGCACATCCGCGACCACGCTCCGCAACGAGGCGAGCACCAAAGTCGCGGCGAATAACGCGGCCGTCATGAGCACCAACGCGGCAAACACCAAGGCGACCGGGGACGCAAACGCGAACCGCGCATACGCTACCGCGATAGACGCGATCTCGGCAGGCCTCAACCAGGCGGGCGTCGCGGCCCCCGCGCAGTTCGGAGCCGGAGCGAACGGGCAGTCGAGCGCGACCGCGCCCCGGGCACTCTTCGCCCAGGTCGTCACCCAGCGCGAGTGCGACATCATGAACGCGGCGTCGGCCTTCGCCCGCTACGGTTACGCGCTCATGCGCGAGTTCAGCATGGAGCGGATGCAGGTCATGCGACATTTCACATACTGGAAGTGCACGGAGGTTTGGTGCAGCGGCAACGGCAACGCGCTCGAGGGGGCCCAGGGCGCAATCAAGGATATACTTATTCGTGGCGTGACCGTCTGGAGCAAACCGGAGGAAATCGGCCGCGTGAGCATCTACGACAACCTGTAAAGGAGGCATCATGGCAGAAATCGACCTGAACGCGCTTCTCAAGGCAGAGACCTATCAGGGAATGACCGACGAGGAGATCGACGCGATAATCGACTACAAGGTCGAGCGCGCCAAGGGCGACGCAACCATCAGCAAGGACATGGAGGCGCACCGGGAGCTCATGCGAGCCCTCATGGGCGCGCAGGCCGAATCGAGCGCGAAGGTGCAAGCCATGTTCCAAGAGGCACTCGATGCGCCGACAGTCTATGAGGAGGTCCACGTATGAGCAAGGGACGCAGGGGCTACAAGGGCCCGCGCAAGTACAGGCCCGGCGCGCAGCCGACATACTGGCAGACCGAGGCATACAACCAGCAGCTTTTCACCATGTTCCAGAACGACCTTATCGAGCTCGCGCTTTCTCGTTTCCGCTGGCTCAACCTTCCGGAGACCTGCAACGAGCGCTTTCTGGAGTGGACGCTGCTCACCGAGGGGGCCGCGACGCTCGCGTACCCGAACGCGGGCGCGACGCTGCTTTCCCTGCGCGCCGTGCAGCAGGGAGCACCGAACATGTACGACGAGCCGCGCGCTTGGCGCGCAATTGGCGTAACCGGAAAGACCGATTTCATGTGCAACTGGGACAACGCCGTCTGGATCTGGGAGAACCGCACGCGCTACCCGCTGCTCGTGAAGATAAACATCTGGGCGCGCGAGCTGACCGACATCATGCGAACGAAGCAGATCAACCGCTTCCATATGCGCATGCCGTTCGTCATCAAGGGCAACCAGGACCGGACATTCGACGTCCAGAACTTCTACAAGGCAATTGCCAACGGCGAGCCATTCGTCTTGGCCTACGACAATTTCCAGGACATACAGACGGACGCGACCATGCCCGAACGCGCCAAGGAGTATATCGGGGACAAGCTCCATCAGGAATGGGCCAACACGTGGGACGCTATCTACCGGGAGCTGGGCATCGACTCCATGCCGTTCAAGGAGGAGCGCATGATCGAGGACGAGGTCAACTCGACCATGCAGCCGACCGAGCTCGCGCGGATGTCCCCGCTCAACACGCGCCGCGCCGCATGCGACAAGCTCAACGCCCGATTCGGAGACCGCCTGGACGCTCCCGTCACCGTCGTATGGGCGCGCGACAACCTTTCCAGCAACTACGACATCTCACACCGTTATGACACCATGCTCGAGAGGGGGTAGGCATATGTTCGATTTTCCCGAGGTGGGCGATGAGCGCTATGACTATATGACGATCACGCTCGGCGAGTGGCATGAGCTGGGATTCTACAGGCCACTCGAGGATGATTCGTGGAGATTCGACGCATACAGCGACGAGCAGTACACACGACTCTGCACCAAGTTCCTCAACCGATTCTACGACCGCGAGGTCTCAAACACGGTGCCGAACAGGTGGAAGCGCGCGTACCTCCGCAAACTCAACGAGATCATGCCTAAGTACAAACTGCTCTACGAGCGCGTCGAGCAGGGTGTGAACCCGCTCCAGGAATCGCGCGACCGCGAGAAGTCGCGCGATATCTTCTCGGACTTCCCCGAGACGATGCTATCGGGAAACTCAGACTACGCGAGCACTGGCAACGACCGCGAGTCCGATGTGTTGCGCGAGGGTAACGCCGCAGAGCTTTTGACGCAGTTCGCGCGAGAGTGGGAGGACGTGGATGCTATGATTCTAGACGAGCTGGAGCACACGCTGTTCACTTCGCTCATCGTCCCGACCGTTCCGCTTTGGTAAAGGAGGTGGCATATATGTTTGCACCGTTGCCATATTTCGACCCGTTCATGATCGCGAATCCCACGTTGCCCAAGATGTATTGGCAGGTCAAGAGCCCCGAGCAGCTCGTCGCTAACCTGTATTGCATCATCAATGCCATGAAGGACCACATAAACGACACGTCCGAGCAGGTCAACGAGAACACCCTTGCAATCGAGCAGCTGCAGGCCGTCATCGACTCCATCGAGAACGGTGATTATTACGATCAGTACATCGACGGGCTCGCAAAGTGGATTGACGAGAATCTGCAACAGCTCGTGGCGCGACAATCAAAGTACGTGTTTCCGACGTTCATCCAGGAGCCTGAAACAGGTGCTTGGAGGTACGCGGTCGTAATCCCGCAAGGATGGGAGTACCTCAAGTTCGATTGGATTTTCGACGAACGAGACGGCACATACCATATTCGCATCAATTACTAGGAGGTATAGACATGCCAAACGTCTCAAACTTCGGCGCTCAAACCGATAACGCCGTCGTTTCCGGCACCGTGACCGACCGGCAGATGATCATCCCCGACGTTCCCCCGCAGGGGCTTATGAGCGTCGGGCCGAGGGTTACACCGAATTACATCAAGGAGCCGTGGAGCTCACTTAATTCATACGTCTATTTCGACGTGGTGAGGGACGTCGCAGGATCTTCTTACATCGCTATCAAGCCTCTCGTGCCCGCTGGAACTGAGCTCACCGACGAGGATTATTGGTTTAAGTGGAGCGACCCCAATGCACAGCTCAATGAGCTGGAGCAGATCGTGAAACTGTACGACGGGCGAATCTCTCAGAACGCGAGCGCGATCAACGCGGAGGAGCAGCGCGCGACAGCTGCCGAGGCTACAAAGGCCCCTATTGACCACGCGAGCGAGGAGACCGTTTACGGAGTCGGAAACGCCGTCAATTACGGGCATGTGAAGATCGCAGACACCGGCGCATCTGACGCTAGCGCAAGCGTTGCAGCGTCTCCCAAGTACGTGTCCGACGTTAAGACCGAGCTGACGGGTAAGCTGGGAGATTACTATACCAAGGTCGAGGCCGACGAGCTTTTCGTCACAAAGCCCGCGAATAACGACCAAATACTCGGGTGCGTTGGAGACTCAATCCTTGCCGGATGGAGCAAAGAGTTTACTTCAGGGATTGACGCATGGGATACGTACCTCGGGAAAGCGCTGAACTTTAAACCGGCAGACGTTTTCAAGGCAGCAATCGGAGGCGCCGGATATGTGTCCGGCACCACGTTCGAGAGCGAGCTGACGCAGCTTAAAAACAACATCGTTGGCGCTGGAAAATCACTTAGCGACGTGTCTATGATCATTATCGGTGGTGGAATCAACGACAGCACCAACGATAAGACGCGCGATGCTGTACTTACTGCCGCTACAAGCACAGTTAACACGGCTTGCGAACTGTTCCCAAACGCACAGGTTCATATCTTCCCAATGATTATGGGTTGGAAGGGCTTGCGCTCGCACCTCCTAATTCTCGAAGATGCAATAGTCGAAGGCGCGATGTTGTGTTCGGAGAGCAACAGGCACCGAGTAATTACGCATACCGGATGCTGGAGTTGGTGCTACGACGGTATTGACGAGGGTGTTAGTTCGGACGGTGTGCACCTGCTGCAAAAAGGACAACAGCGCGTCGGTACATCAATGGCCGTGGAGATCAACGGAGGTTCTGCGTACAGGTCCGGATACACCTTTGACATCAGCAACGCGCAGGGGCAGAAAGTCGCAACCGGGCATCGTCGCGACTCTATGGTATTCTTCAAACTAGCTACGAACATTACTACAATCAAGATAGGTGATAAGAACGCAGCGCTGGGTATGCAACCAAGATACTGCAGCGAGAACACGTGTATCACATTCTCCAAACCCGATGAGAGCAACACGGTGATTATGTTCGCGGAGATTGAAAAAGGTTTCTTTAACTCTTACAACGCGCTAAACAATGCCGGTTGTTACGGGAGCGTTGCATACCAGATTGATTATCGGTCGAACATTCCCTAACCCATACCGTCACGATCTTCTAGCCA